>Ga0315293_10000022_pt1 | contig 147507 bp, 126 predicted proteins | sample YL17G13_20_MG_FD_203071 | JGI IMG/M metagenome (GOLD analysis project Ga0315293, IMG submission 203071) | Sediment microbial communities from Yellowstone Lake, YNP, Wyoming, USA - YL17G13_20 | ecosystem: Environmental > Aquatic > Freshwater > Lake > Sediment | place: USA: Wyoming | collected...
TCTGGTTAACGGTGAAGTTGGCCTGAACCGTATAGTTGGCGTCCATAGTGACGGTTGTGCTGGCAGCATTTGGATTGGCCACCTTGCCCGCCGTAACAGCGGTGCCCGTCCAGTTAACGAAATGATAATTTACGTCGTTTGCTGCAGCGATATTGGCATTGACACCCTGGTTATACCAGTATGTTCCTATGCCGGGCGTGCTCACAGTACCGCCTGCTGAAGTAGAGGTCGTTAATGACCTCTGGTTAACGGTGAAGTTGGCCTGAACCGTATAGTTGGCGTCCATAGTAACGGTCGTGCTGGCAGCATTTGGATTGGCCACCTTGCCCGCCGTTACAGCAGTGCCGGTCCAGTTAGCGAAACTATAATTTACGTCGTTTGCTGCGACGATGGGCTTGCTTGAACCCTGGTTATACCAGTATGTCCCTATGCCCGGGGTGCTCACGGTGCCGCCCGCCGTAGTAGAGGTCGTTAATGACCTCTGGTTGACGACGAAGTTGGCCTGAACCGTATAGTTGGCGTCCATAGTGACGGTCGTGGAAGCTGAGGTCGGACTGGCCACCTTGCCCGCAGTTACAGCAGTGCCCGTCCAGTTAACGAAATGATAATTTACATCGTTTGCTGCGGCGATAGCGGCATTGGTGCCGTTGGAATAATTGAAATCGCCTATGCCGGGAGTGGTTACAGTGCCGCCACCCGAGGAAGTAACCGTGAGGACTCTTGTTACAGGAGCCGAAACTGCCTCTGAAGGCGGAAAGGCCGCCAATGAATGAGACATAGTGCTGGCACTGCCACTAAAAGTCCAATCTAAAGGCGTTGAGCCAGCGGCGGCTACTGCCTTGGTGGCACCAGCTCCTGTGTGAGCAGCACTGGTATTTCTATCCCATCGCTCTGTGGATGTAGAAGTAGTAAATGTGCCGACATTGGCCTGCCCAACTACATCTGCTACCCATGAATTATTGGTTAGGGTAGTGATATTTGTTGAAAGAGCAGTCGCTGAATTTGAGCCATTGGTAATAGCTGCCTCACTAGGCTGCTGCTTTACATTGCTAAGTGAGATAGCGCCACCAGTACGGCTGCTGACTGTTCCGAAATAGTTAATAGTAATAGTAGCCGCTCCTGTTGGCGGATTTGGCAGGTACCACAAGTCGGTATCAATAGCGTTATTCTGCCTTCTGCTGGAGCCCTTTACCGCCATCATATTAGCGGTGCCAAACGTGACGCTCCTTATTGTTGCATCCATCCAGCCCGTATCTTCAGTGGCTGATGAAACTATGAGAAGACGGTTATTGCCGCTGCCGACCGTGTGTGACCAGCTCAAAGTAGTGCCGGAACCGCCGCTGTTACTGCTGACGGCATCGAAAGTGATGGTATCAGCGGTGGTGGCACTTGCGGTATAGTTCTGACCTGTTTGATTGGATGTTACGTTGCTGTAAGTTCTCGTGGCCGGTGTGAATGCGTATCCGGTCTTTGTAGGTGTCACTGTGCCGGACCAGCCAGAGACAATCCCCGCACTGTAAGAGCCATCTGCCCCCGTGATGGGATTGCCCGGCAGGCCGTTCATTTTTACGCCTGCAAGACCCGAACCGCCGGATGTTACTGTGCCGGAAACGGTATATGCATAAACAGGGGCAGACAAGCCCATATTCGAAGCGGCCTGCATCGCGTTCGTTGTCCAGGCGTAATCCTGGTTATCGGTAAATCCAAGCCCCTGGCGTATGCCGCCATCGTTATCGCCGTCGCTGGCTAACAGCAGGTCAACGATATTCTGGTACTTTGTGTAGGAGCCGCTGCCCAAGTACTCGCTGACGGCGTAATGTCCCCAGGCGTACCAAGCATCATGTCCGTATTCATAGCTGTTGTTCGCACCGTCGGCAGCATTCAGAGGCATATTTGTATTGGCAGTTCCCGCCCAGGTGGCTCCGCCGGAATTAACTTTATAATATGAGTTCAAAACACCCCATACACCCAGACCACCCGAAACCGCCCAAGCTTCCGCTCTAAAGTTGGCGGTATTAGAATTCAGCCAGGTCCGCACATTGCCTCCGAGAACGACGGCCCTGTCGCGGTATGTAGCGTTGTTAACATCTACGCCATATTGATAGAGGGCGCCAGAAGCAAGGCCAAGACATAAGGCGTCGGTGGCGGTGCTCGTGCCGGGCGTGTTATCGACAAAATGTTGTGCGCACTGCTCGCCATACCAGCTATGGTCAACGTATTCCGGTCTGCTGCCATAGACCTGTCGATACTTCATTTCCGCTAACAGTCCCCACCCTGAGTTATAGGTATTGTAATAATTAGTAGCGGTGCTGCTCTCGTGCCAGGAGGGGTATTTATGGCAATATGTCCAGGCATTATTTAAGTTTGACAGGTAGGTAGTGTAATCACCGGTCAATTCGGCATATCGCGACCATATCCATACAGCTTCAGCGGTGTTATCTGTTTGCACGACGGTTGTGTAGTCCTCTCCTTCCCATATTCCACCGAGATCGCCCCCGCTGGTCACCTGCTGGGTCGTGAGCCAGCCCGCCATTTGAGTAAATTCCGCCTTATAGTCATAGGCGCTTGCAGGCGCAGCCCCGGCGGAAATTACCAGAGCGCACAAGACCACAAAACTAAGCACTGTTTTTACCTTCACTTCTTTTTGTGTTAATGACGAGTTCATCACCTTGTCCTCCACAAAGAACATTTTTCAAAAAACACTTTCTTCTTCTTACCCGCTTTACGCACAATGCGCAACGCCGGCACATACATCCTTGTGGGAGGGTAATTGGATGCGGGTAAATTGGTTTATCTTACAATCCGCCCGTGCTTTTCATCATCCACCTACCCCGCGTTTTTCATCCGTGAATGAAAAAACCAAAGCCAGTAAGGGCCTTGGTTTGTTGACTGAATAGTTCTGTTTGAGAGAGGATTAAGCTACAAGGTAATGAAGGCCCACCAGCAAGACCCTGAAATACACCCTGTGTCCCGCTGTGCGATTCAAAACCCTGGCTGTAATACCAGTTTTTCCTCACCAAACCTCCATAAACAATTATGGTATTAAGTATTGTGAGTCATTTTACCAGATTAGATACACCAAAGTCAAGAGGATTATTGCTCAGAGTTTTGTTTTTGGGAATGGCTTGAATTTGGAACCCATTTCGGAACCTAAGTGATTATAGATTTTAGACTTGCGCCATTAAGAACCAGAGCCACCAAAAACTTTTGCCCCCTGCCAGCGAAGTGGGTTATACTGGGCTTGTTTTATAGGACGGCCCTTAGTAGCCAAATTCGTGTCATGGACGCATAAACAATGGTAGCACGGTGTGTTTATCTAAGGAGCACGAAAATGAAGCATTCCTTAATTCTAATGGGCCTTACCCTATGTATAGTGATTCTTACTCCGGCATTCGGGGGCGACCGTCCGCCGATAAACGACGGTAATTATCACGGCGACCCGCCTTACCTGCTGGAGGCCGGCTGGAAGCCGCTTCTCAACAGCAAAAACCTTGACGGATGGGAGTACCGGACACCGGAAAAAGCCGGCTGGGCCGCTACGCGGGGCGTGTTCTGGGTCGGCCCCGATAATCCCCAGCAATTGATGGCGTCGCCTGAAGCGGGAGACCGCATAGTGAATACCGCTGGTAAGCCCGCTTCGGATATCTTTACGACGGAAAAATTCGGCGACGTGGAATTGTATCTCGAATTTTTGATGCCTGCCAATTCCAACTCCGGGGTATATTTACAGGGCCTTTATGAGATTCAGCTCTGGGACAGCTTCGGCAGGGATTTGAACGACCACGTAACCAATATGTGCGGGGCCGTATACCACTACGCAAAACAAGTAAACAATCAATACGTCGGCGGGCTAGCGCCAAAGGTTCGCGCCGAGCGTCCCGCAGGCCAGTGGCAATCGTTGTATATCTGGTTTCAGGCGCCCCGTTTCGACGCTGACGGCAAAAAAATCTCTAAAGCAAAGTTTCTCCGGGTGCTTTTTAACGGCGTGCTGATTCACGAAAACGTCGAAAGAGAGGGGCCAACCCGCGCGTGTATGGATATCCCAGAGGCGGCGACCAATCCCCTGATGCTTCAGGGCGACCACGGTTTGGTAGCATTTCGTAACATTTATATCCGGCCTTTGCGACCATTATCAAAAATATACATAAAGGGGGACATGAAATGAAGTCGGAAGAAAAAATGAAAGTAAATCAGCCAGCAAGTCGTAATTATGCCGGGGCAATATCCCGGCGAAATTTCTTAGCTGCCGGTCTTACAATTCCTTTAATTGTTCCCCGCCACGTTTTGGGCGGCGCCGGCAATCCTGCGCCGAGCGACAAACTAAGTATCGCGGTTGTCGGCGTCGGAGGTATGGGCAGAAACTATATCGAAGGGTGCAGAGGCGAACAAATTGTCGCCTTGTGCGACCTCGACCACACCCGCGATAATACAATAGAGGTGTTCAAGAAATACCCCGACGCCAGGAAGTATCACGACTACCGCGAGATGTTCGACAAGGAGGCGAAGAACTTTGATGCACTGATTGTGGCCACGCCTGACCATACCCATACGATTATACTGATGGCAGGTCTGCAATTAGGCAAACACATCTACTGCGCCAAGCCGATTGCGCACAGCATTGGCGAGGTCAGGAAGATTCGTGCGGCGGTCCTCAAGGCCAAAAAGCTGATTACCAAGTCGAGCGTTCAGTCATCCGGCACAGATGCCGCCTGCAGCACCACCGAGATATTGAATTCGGGCGCCATAGGCCCTGTGCGGGAATTGCATATCTGGTGCGACCATCCGGCTTATCCGTGCTCGTTAGTCAGGCCCAAAGAGACGCAGACGCCGCCGGCGGGGATGGACTGGGACTTGTGGATTGGGCCGGCGCCGTTCAGGCCTTATCATTCGGCCTATCACCCGGAGAACTGGCGGCCCTGGTGGGACTTCGGTTCGGGGACGGTGGGCGATATGGCCTGCCACACGATGCACATATACTTCAGGGAGCTTCAGCTCGGTGCGCCGAAAATTGTATATGGGGACGGTTCGACGCGATACGACGGTTTCTTTCAATTTGTATCCACCCCTGAGTGCCAGGGCAGCGCCAATATGGTAACGTGGGAATATCCTGCGAGAGGGAATTTGCCCCCGATGAAATTGCACTGGTATGACGGGGGGATGAAGCCGCACAGGCCCGACGAGCTGGACAAGAAGATGGAGCTGACGAAAAGTGGTCTTCTTTTCGTCGGCGAAAAGGGCAAGCTGATAGCCGGCTATTACGGCGGCAATCCATTCAATAAGCAAGGCCGGGGCTTTGCAGGCGGATTATTACTGCCGGAAGAAAACTTCAAAGATTTCCAGCAGCCGCCGAAAACACTGCGCCGATGCGAACAAACAGAGCACTACCACGAGTGGACTCAGGCCTGCAAGCAAGGCAAACCGACTATCTGCCCCATTGAGTTTGGCTGTGAGATGACAGAGGTTGCGCTGCTGGGGGCTTTGGCGCTGCGAATAAAACGGGTGCTCGAATGGGATTCGCAGGCAATGCGAGTTACCAATAACGAGCAGGCGAACAGCTTGGTTGACCCGCCCTACCGCACCGGCTGGTCAATATAAGTCGCCGTTGACGGTAATAAAGGGTCTCAATGGTAGCGATACAGCTTTACCCGCTGGATACTATAGGCGTTGGCGGGTAACAGCAGACCTTTGCCTGACATAGTTTCGTCGCCATTAAGCCGGCGTCCGGGAGTCCAGCGACCATCCACAAACTTTCCTTCATCGACTGATACAATGCCAACAGTGGAAGGTCCCGGCGTGTTCGGGGAAAAGGAAACTGACAATCCCCGGCCCGCCGCTATAAACTCATCAGGCCCCAATGAAATCACTATCGCCGCCGCACACTCCGGTGCTGCAAATGACCAGCGTCGCGCCAACTTGAATTCCAGTGTGTAACCCGCCAACTGTAGCTTTTCAGGAGGGTCGTTGGCATCCAGCACTACGCCTGCAATTGCGCCTTTACCCTGGTTTTCCAGAATCAAAGGGGCAATTTGCGACAGGACGCCATAGCATCTGGCAATCTCGCTGTTGGGCTCTGCGATTCTTTCGATAGCGAACGGCGAGAAGCCAATCGCGTCGTGCTGGCCTATGGCATAGAACACGTTGACTGCTCCCCGTCCATCTCCGCGAGTCTCCGGTATGAACAAGGGATTACCTGACTGGCTGTACCACTCGCATCGCTCCTTAAAGTTCGGCGCATAGATATCCGGACAAAGCATATCAATCTGCGGGGCCCCCGCCCGCCATATATCCATTACGTGAGCAAGAGGACCGCCACTGGGAAATTCACCGGGCTGTGGATACCCTTCCTGGTCGAGCCAGGCGTTTACAAACATCGGCAGCGGATATTCGGCTTTGCCCGCCTCGACTATCCTGTTGACGTAACGCGCATAGTGCCACGCCATAAAAATCTCATCCGTAAAAAAGGAACGCTTCCGCCAATCCTTGTCGTGAGGTTTGTTGGAGCCGAAGACCTCTTCCCAGGTCCCTGACGTTTTGAAGCCGGCGGCCTGCCAGGCGTCACAAACATCAGGTAAAAGTGAGTCCTTGTGTTTCTGCAGATACTCCATCAGCTCTTTCGGCACCGGCTTGCCAAAGGCATCATTGGCCGCGTGGCACCGGTCGCACCGGTCACGCGAGTCTCCCAGAACACCCACCTCGTTCTCCACCTGCACCATTATTACCGTATGCTGCTGGCCATCCACCTTGCGGATATGGCGCATCAGGGCCGCGAAGGCGCGAGCATCGGCATCGCGGCTGGCGTCGCTGAATGTGGAAAGGATTTCCAAACCTTTATCATTCTGGTCCCGCGCGCGGGGGAATCGTTCTAAATTAGTCTTGACCCAAACAGGGACATAAGTGGAGACGCCGTTTTTCCAACTGCCGAACCACAAAAGAATGAGTCGCAGATGGTGGCTTCTTGCATTTCGTATCAGGCCATCCACCAAAGTAAAATCGAACTTTCCCTCCTCCGGCTCGGTCAGCTCCCAGGAAACAACCGCGAGGACGGTGTTGAGATTTGCATCGACGAGCTTAGGCCATATCGGCTTCATATACTCGATGCTGGACGAGCTGGAGTTGTGCAGCTCGCCGCCGAGGACCAGGAACGGCTTGCCGTCCACGATTAGCTGTGTGGCGTTTCCCTGTTTGCGAAGATGCGGGACAGGATTGTCCTGGTCGGCCCCTTCGGAGGGAACTGCCCATAGGGCCGTAAGAATCCACACGATGCACATTGCGAGTTTGTGCGGTTTTAACCGGCTTATCGTCATCATTTGTTTCTGCTCCTTTCTTCGGATTACTCTGTTTTTGAAGGAGTCCTGCTTTATATGACGCATAAGTATGAATAATCTACATCGTGGTTGCAAGCAAAACCTCATCAATTTATGAGCAGCGGGTACGATTCGAATTTGTTGATAAAAAAAACGATTTCTCCTGCGGGTTGCGTTAACCGGTTACCCGCTACGATTCATAGGATTTCACTGATTCTATTGCCAAAAGGAATAAAGGAAATTCTTAGTGCCTTAGGGCCTTGCCTGCCCCTGTCCCGGCGCGCCGGGATAAACAGAGGGTGGTTCCACCTACGCTAAAGCTACGGTGGACAAGTGCGCTGCTCGTTTCGTCCATCGTCTTTCGTTCTACCTCCGTCTTCTGTCCTCCGCCCTCTGTCTTCCGAAGCGTCAGCGTCACAATGCGGTCATTTGCAGGACTAATTGTTCGATTGCGATTCTGGGCTGCGCCTGGCCTCGTTTTATTGCGTAATCCGTTTCGGCCAACTGCTGAATCTGGTCGCCGATTTGTTTCAGCGTCAATCGTTTAAGCAGCGAGAAGTGCGCCTCTTTATTGTAAAAGATACGGGCTTTGCCTGCGACTTCATATTGGGAATAACCTTCTTCAAGCAATTTCTTTGCGGCGAACAACCTGCGGAAATGGTAGGCGAACGCGCCGACCGTGGTATATTCAGCGTTTTTATCTTCTGCGAACATCTTGCGGAGGTGTTCGATGGCCGGGCCTGCTTTTCGCTGAAGGCAGGAGTCGATTATCGCAAAGGCGTTGAACAGGCGGTTGTAACCCACAAGCGATTCGACGTGGGCGGTCGTAATTGTCTTGTCGTTGGCGGCGTATGTGGCTAATTTGTCGATTTCGGTATAAAGCCGGGGCAAATCGTTGCCGGCCAGCTCAACGAGCAATTCGGCTGCGCCGTAATCGATACGCTTGTTATGTGCGTCGTGGGCGTAATTTATGAGCCGGCGCGGAAGCTCGTCCTCTTTGGGCGGCTTTATGGCAAAAAGCGTCCCGACTGCCAGCAGTTTCTTTGCGAGGCGTGTTTTGCTGTCCCATTTTTTCGCGGTTATTACAAGCACCCCGGTAGGGCAGGGATTATCAAAATATTTTTCGAGGATTTCGCGGTTTGAGGAGCTGGCAGGGACGCCTTGGTCGTCCTGCTCATCTTGCTCATCCTGCTGACCGCGGCTGGACAGGAATTTATCCGCGTTTCTTAAAACCACTACACGTCTTTTTGTCAAAAAAGGCAGCGTGCGCAGCTCGTCTAACAGCTCGGTTATGGTGATTTTGTCGGCGTCGGCGACCAAAAGACCGGTTGCTTTTTCCTCTGGCGTTATAAGGCTGTCAACAAGCTCGGTGCACCGTGCGTTGACAAGCGTCGGTTCGCCTGCGATTACGAAGATAAACTCGGGATTACGCCGCGTCTTGTCGCTGGCTTTTGCCATAGCTTCTCTCGGTCGGATTTTGCGATGAGACGTTGCTATTTACGGTGCTTTTTACCCGCCTTTTTGTCTTTGGGTTTGCTCTTTTGCGGTTTCGGCTTCGACTTTGGCGTATCTTCCGGCTCAGATTGCGGCTCGCCTCGCCCCTTAGGGGCGGGTTCGTCTTCGACCTGGGGCTGTTCTTCTACCTCTTCCGGCCCGGGTTCGGTCTCTTCCTGTGGGGGAAGTTCCGCCTTCTGTATCGTCGAGTCGTCGGACTGCTCCTTTGCCTCTTCCGGCGATATCTTTGCGGCGGCAACGAGTTTGTCGCCTTCCCTGAGTTTAATCAGCCGAACACCCTGTGTATTTCTGCCTATCGGCCGAATCTGGTCAAGGCCCGTGCGCATTATTTGTCCGTTGGCCGTGATTAACATCAGCTCATCGGCGAACTGGACTGCCTTTAAGGCGACGACTTTGCCGTTGCGGTCGGTGGTCTTGATGTTAATCAGTCCTACGCCGCCGCGATTCTGGGACCGATAGTTGTCGAGCGACGTGCGTTTGCCGTAGCCGTGTTCGCAGACGGTGAGCAATGACGCTTTTTCTTCTGCGATGACCATATCGACGACTGCGTCGCCGGAACGTAACCTGATTCCGTGGACGCCCCGCGATACCCTGCCCATCGAGCGTGCCTGTTGCTCATCGAATCTTATGGCCATACCGTCGCGGGTGCCGAGGATTATGTGGTCTTTGCCGGCGGTTTGGGCAACCTCGATAAGGGTGTCGTTGGGGTCGAGCTTGATTGCGGTAACGCCAACGGAACGGGGGTGGCTGTATGCGGAAAGTTTTGTTTTCTTGATGAGGCCGTTCTGTGTCGCCATCACGAGCTGCGTCCCGCCTCGACTCGCCGGACGCGAGTCGGGCGAGGCGGGCTGCTTGTCTTCTGGCAATTCTTCGTTTTCGACAAGCCGGGCGACGTTAATCACCGAGGCGATGGTCTGGTCGCCGAGGTTCAGCAGGTTCGCGATGCTTCTGCCTTTGCTCTGCCGGGTCAAGCTGGGGACATCGTAAACCTTGAGCCAATAGCACTTGCCGCGGTTGGTGAAAATCAGCAGATAGTCGTGCGTGGAGGCGGTGAACATATGCTCTATGAAGTCGCCCTCTTTGGTGTCTGAGCCGATTATGCCCGTGCCACCTCGCCCTTGTTTGTGATAGGTGTCGATGGGCATCCGCTTGACGTAGCCGCTGTGGCTTACGGTAACGATTACTTCCTCGTCGGCTATGAGGTCTTCGATGTCGAATGTCTCGGCCTGTTGTGTTCTTATTTCCGTGCGTCTGGCGTCGCCGTATTTGGTTTTCATCTCATTGATGTCTTTGCGGATGATGTCCAGAAGCACTTCTTCTTTGGCCAGAATCGCTTCGTAACCTTCTATCTGCTGGGTAATCTCCGCGTATTCCTTTGCCAGCTTTTCAATTTCAAGCCCTGTCAGCCGCTGCAACTGCATCGTCAGGATGGCATCCGCCTGCGGGCCTGTGAGGAATTGTTTTTCCTTCGTCTTTTCCCTGAAGAATTCCTTCGGCAGAAGTTTTCGCAGCGTTTCCGACTCCGCCAGTTTCAACGGCTTTTTCATCAGGTTCTGCTTTGCCGTTGGGGCGTCGGGGGATTTTTTGATGAGGGCGATTATGTCGTCTATGTCGCTGACCGCCAGAATCAACCCTTCGAGGATGTGCGCCCTGTTTCTGCATCGCTTGAGCAGGAACATACTGCGCCTGCGGATGACCACCTTGCGATGGTCGATGAAGAGGTCGAGCATCTGGCGGATATTGAGCGTTTCGGGCCTGCTATTGACAAGGGCGACGTTGGCAATGGCGAATGTGGTCTGCAGCGGCGTATATTCGAATAGTTTATTCAGCGCCACCTGGGCGTCAGCGTCTTTCTTAACTTCGACAACGATTCGCAGGCCGTGCCGGTCCGACTCATCCCTGACGTCGGCAATCTCGGCGATTTGCCCGTCTCGAACGCAATCGGCTATCTTTGAAACGATGCTCGTCTTGACCACCATATATGGGATTTCGGTGATGACGACGCATTCTTTGCCCCTTTTGGATGGCTCCACCTCGGCCTTGGCCCTTACAACCAGATGCCCCTTGCCTTTGAAATAGGCATCGACTATTCCTTGTCTGCCGCAGATGATTCCACCGGTCGGGAAATCCGGCCCGGGGAGCTTTTTCATTATGTCCTTGAAGCCGCACTTAGGGTCGTCTATGACTAAGAGCAGCGCGTCGCAAACCTCGGCGATGTTGTGCGGCGGGAGGTTGGTGGCCATACCGACCGCGATGCCGGTTGAGCCGTTGACTAACAGGTTCGGTAATTTCGCAGGCAGGACGGTCGGCTCTGTTCTTGTCTCATCGTAGTTGGGGACAAAATCAACCGTCTCGTATTCCAGGTCTTCGAGCATATCCGTCGCAGCCGAGGTCATTCTTGCTTCGGTGTATCTCATAGCGGCAGGAGGGTCGGCGTCGATTGAGCCGAAGTTGCCCTGCGGGTCCACCAGCGTGTAACGCATATTCCAGTCCTGCCCCAGCCGGACCAGTGTCCCGTATGTCGCCTGGTCGCCGTGCGGGTGGTAGTTGCCGCCGGTATCGCCGACGATTTTTGCACACTTGCGGTGTTTGCTTCGCGGCCCCAAGTTGAGGTCGTTCATCGCAACTAAGATTCGCCTCTGCGAGGGCTTCAGGCCGTCCCGCACATCCGGCAGCGCACGCGACACTATCACGCTCATCGCGTAATTGAGGTATGAGTTCTTCAGCTCAACAAGTATCGGTATATTCTCGATATGCTCCTGCACCTCTGTGCCTTTTTTCATAGGTCCAAATCGCCCTTAACTACTAATAGTGGTTTGCTTGTGCTGCGCAGGAACCCATCTTCCGTCCGCGACTTGACCGAACTCACCGAAATTCGCGGCGGACTGCAAAGGCCGAAAGTCCTGCTTCGCAGAATAGCACCGATTTGCACTCGTCTCGGCGTAGGCGCCACTATAGCCGCAGAAGCAACAGTAACGCCGAGCCGTAGCCGGGTCTGCAATCCCTTGCGAGACGGACCTGCCAAGTCCACTGCAAGAAGGTAATGCCGGGCACCTGAAAAGTCAAGCCCGAAATACCCTGCTTCTGGGAAGTGCCCCAGACATCGTACCCCCTTGGTTCGCATCGTGGCTATGGGGGTCAGGGCATACAAGGAACTCTATGCTGTTATCAGGGAACTGCAAAATGAAATAAAAAGCGGACACATGTATCCCCATAAGGGATAATGCCTCTTTTTTCATCACGGCAATGGTGAAAGGAGGCGTTCATGTGTCCTTATGACTACTATACCACAATGAGACAAAGCAAAGACCCAAAAATTTTGCGGCTCAGAATCGTCCAGCACGCCTACAGCCATTCCATCAAGGCCGCTGGCAGACCACCAGAATGCACGTCACATCGAGGTTGAACTTGGGGCAGAGGGCGTATGAATGGCCCGTAAGTATCCGTGTAGCAACATTACCGACACGCCAAAACAAGCGTCCGGCACGCCTAAACGAGTGTAGGAACGGTAGTAAGTAAGCACAGCACGCAAGTTATCACGCCGTCCCTCTCTTAACCTCTTACCTCTCTACTACACTCTGTCCCACACTTCATAGATAATGGAGATTTTATTAAGAGCCTCTAACAAAATGGCTTTTTCGCGGAAAAACCGGTTTTTTGTCATTGCGAGGAGTCCCGATGTATCGGGACGACGCGGCAATCTATACGTATCGAACGATCGAGATTGCTTCGCTTCGCTCGCAATGACCTTCATTATGTTAGACGCTCTAAGTAACGACTCTTCAAGCAAGTAGATTCTACCTACCAAAGGCCATTCGTCCCATCGGGTGGTGTAGCGTTTGGAGCGTCTTTTGAACTTCACCTGCCACGGCTGATTTATTCTTTCGACTGCCCAACGAAACTTCTACCTGATAATACTTAGTTTGCAGGTCGTTCGGGCCAGCTATGCTACTCTCCGTTAAGAAATACTACCATACTTTGGCCTATTCCTTAACGGGGAGCAGTATACTTGGCTTACAACCTTGGGAATTTTTTAAGACGTTTGGCTTTACCAAAGAAAGTAAAGGATTGGTCCTTGAGGACTCTAAAAGAAAAACTTGTAAAGATCGGTGCCAAGGTGATAAGGCATTCGAGATATGTAATCTTTCAGATGGCAGAGGTGGCAGTGCCAAGGGCTTTATTCTGTGGTATCCTTTACCAGATCAGGCAGTTGACGTTGATGGCGATACCATCAGGAGCCGGATAATGCCGAAAATGGCTGAAAAACTTAGCTTTTTGATGAGGAGAACGGTTGAGGTCTGCAAAAAATCACGCCTCCACAGTATTTTTAAGGCAAAGAGCTTGGATTTTGGCGGAATTAGCATTAGAATTTGTAAAAAAGACTTTGGATTATTGTAATCTGAGGATGATTTTGATATTATTACAAAACTGGAAGGCTGGGTTGCGTAGCCAAGAGGTTAATATGGGAAATCCCAATTAAAATTAGAATGGGAAATTTTCCAAGTGTAAGAGGCGACGAAATGGATATAATATTAAAAAGATTGACCGTCGCGGTTTTGATTTTTTTAGTGTGCTTTTTAAATCCGACGGAGATGACTTTGGGCAAGTGCAAAGCCAATAGTAATGACAGCATTAAAACTTTAACCATCTCAGGGCTGCAAATGCCTGTAACTAATGATGTGGCTCGCAATGAGAAACACATACTCGGTGCGATTAAAAAAGCCGCAAAGGCAGGCGCTGATTTTCTTGTTACACCGGAAGGCTCGTTGTCCAGCTATACGCCGAATTTTGACCGCCTGCAGGTTGCTCAGGCCGTGGAGAGACTGGCGGCCGCAGCCAAAGAACACAAGGTTGGTTTGCTGCTTGGGACCTGCTTTAAGGAATTAACAAACGGCAAAGAACAATGCTACAATCAGGTCAGGGTTTATACACCGCAGGGCGAGTACTTAGGTTATCACGCCAAGATACTTCTCTGCAGCAAGTTGGATTCGCCCGGAAGCGGTGAGATGGCGGATTATGCGGAGGGCCGCCTGCGAACATTTGAATGGAACGGAATCAGCTTCGGGATTTTGATTTGTAATGACTTCTGGGCTACACCGGGTTATACAACAATACCTAATCCGTATTTACCATGGCAGCTAAAGCAAATGGGCGCTCAATTGATATTTCATCATATCAATTCCGGGACTGACCAGAAGTATCGGGACTTTCAGGAATCAAGTGTAAATCTCTGGGCCAAATCGCTTGGCATTTATATTGTCGAGGTAAATGCTGCCGGCGAAAAGGAGAAGACTAATGCCAGATCTGGTCTTGTAGGGCCGCAGGGCAAACGGGAAACCATCGTGCCGGACGTCGGCGAGCAGTTTTTCACCTGCAAAATCCAGATAGCCGTTGAAAGAAAGATTTCCGATCCTTCGACGGGCTCAGGACAAGTTTTGCAATTGCTGATTTAAGACACGGACTGACACTGACTTTTTAGACACCCCGCTTCGCCCAAGGGGCTTCCGACTTCGCTGCGCTACGCCGGACAAGTCGCCGTTGCAGGCAGATGACACAGAGATAAAGTAAAATAATTAAAAGGGAAAAGGGAATTTAGAGAATCTGGATGTGCCGGTGGTTTTCAGCGGATTTGAGATCGGGGTGGCCATTCGCACAGGTGAGGTTTTTAATGAGATTGATAAAAACACTCCTCTCTACGTAGGATATTTACATTTTTGTCAACATGCCCCCTGGATGCAGCCCTATCAGGGGCGGATTATTGATAATTCAACGTTTGACCAGACCGCGGTTTTGTATGCTGTGCGGGGGGGAGTGGGTGACTACTGGGTAAAAATTAAGGGCGGCTATTGTGAAGTGCAGGATAATGGTGATAATCGATGGGTGGAGGGAGAAATCACCAATCATTCGTACCTTAAACTTAACGAGGAGCCGGAAACGATGGCCCATTTAATTGAGTCCATTATGCTGGGTGAGTTTTAGTGTGGTTTTTTTATGAGCCCCGAGGACACAGAGAAAATATAAAAAGAGAAAAGGATATTAATTAATATCCAATAAAAATGAGTACGGATGTATTTATTTTGAACACGGCCGTAGCTGATTTTAGAAGCAGTGAATTCAAATTTGTGGAAAACCTGGTAGTCCCCGGGGGGCTTGCAAAATGTAAAAATGATTATATGCCTGATTATACGCAGCTTCAGTATAAACAGTGGATTGATAAAGGTCTTGTTACTGCCGGAGGGCCGGGCAACTCGGCTCCATTGATAGCCAGAGCAGGCTTGAATGTAGCGGTAGGAGTTAACTTAGGCAAAGGAGATTATGATGGTTTGGATGCCCAGGGGCGGTTTTTCTCTGATGTGATGACCTCCAACAACGTCGATATGTCCCAAACCTTTGTTCATCCTGAATTGCCTACCGGAACTACCTTTGTTTATGAAAAAGGCGCAAAGGAACGAGGCGGGATAGCCTACTTCCCCAACGCCAATAATGACTTTGATTTTAAACATTTTAAGAGTGCTGTCGCCCGCTTAAATCCTAAAATTGTTTACTATATGTATTCCGGACTGTCAGACAAAGGTGATGCAAATAAAGGCAGAGACTTGGCCGAATTCATTAAATGGTCCCGCAGACAGGGGATTGTCACTATTGTCGACAGCCACACCCTGACAGGTAAACCGCAGAAGCTGATTAGTTCGGGCACAACGGTAGCCGAATATAAACTTCTAATCCCCCTTTTACCTGAGGTTGACCTGTTCTTTACTTCTTCTGACGAAGGAAAAATGATAGAAAATACACTGGGAGCGCCGCACAATTGGGCTGCTTTTGATGAGAATGAAAACAACCTGCACTTTATAAATTTCTTGACAGAGCGATTCTGGGAAGAAAATGACAGGACCAGAATGTTTGGTGTCACCGTCGGCAATGGCGCCTATGAAAAGCATATGCTGCCGGATGGTAAAGTCGAAGGCCTGAACAGGATAGAATCCAGGTTTATGGCTGGCGATGTCGTTGACCTCGTAGGTGCAGGTGACTCATTCAGAGCCGGTCTTATTACTTACATCGCACGCAATTTGGATGAGTTTAAGGCCGGCAGATTGAAATTTGCAGAGGCAATCCAGATGGGCAATCTGTTCGCAGCCCTTTATATTAAGGCCCCGCTTGGCGACCGCTACATCAACATTAAAACTTATGAAAAAATGCTAACCGTGGTGCGCAGCGAAGCAATCTATAACAGTTTCGACGAATTAATGAATGCTTTAAAATGAACCAAGAAAACACGAGCATATATAAGAATTATATTCACCAAACTGATTTTGATATCCCCAAAGCTATGCAGGCATTGGTGGCTTCAGGCATTGGTTTTGAGAATTTAGCGGTGAAGCAAGTGCCGGTGCCTGATGTTGGTCCCGACCAGCTTTTAGCTCGTGTAGATGCTGCAGGAGTGTGTACCAGTATAATAAAGCTGGTCGAACAGGGAGAAAAGCATCCCTTCATAAACGGCTGGAACATGAAAAAATGGCCTGTAATCCTTGGTGATGAAGGATCGGTCACATTGGTAAAGATTGGGGATAATCTCAGGTATAAATATAAAGTTGGCCAGCGTTATGCCATTCAACCCGCGGTTGCTGTGCAGCCGATCAATCATCGAGAGCGTTACAAAAATAACGCCGCCGGTATGCTCAAGTGTGCTGTCGGCTATTCATTGGGCGGCAATCTCGCGCAGTACATCCCTATTCAAGAGGAAGTGCTTAAAGGCGAGTGCCTTCTGCCGTTGCCTGATGAGGATATGGCATATTTTGCCGTTTCGATGGCCGAGCCGATAAGCTGTATCTATTCGGCGCAGGAACGCAATTATCATATCATCAAAAAGGGTCCCCACGCTTGTCGTGTGCCGCAGCTTGGTTTTTTGCCCGGCGGCGTTGCGGTGGTGATAGGGACGGGAGCGATGGGCAGGATGCACGCAGAACTTGCTCTGCGTTTTAGCCCTCGCGTGCTGATAGTATCGGATTTGCAGCGAAGCCGTCTTGATGAAACTATACAGACGATCGGCAAAAAAGCTGCCGCCAAAGGCACAAAGCTTTTATGTGCGCTGCCGGATAAGCTTGCTGATACCGTAAAAGCCGAATCCGGCGGATTAGGCGCGGACGATATCGTTCTTGCGGTGGGTATTCAGCCGGTACAGCAAAACGCGTTGGGCCTGCTTGCGCCGGGCGGTGTGGCAAATCTTTTCGGCGGTCTGCCGCGCGGCAAGCACCTCCTTGAACTTGATGCGCTGGCGGTGCATTATCAGGAAATTAAAGTTGTCGGTTCCAGCGGTGGTGATCCGAGCGATATGGCCGCGACGCTTAGGGCAATTGCGGCCGGCGATATTGACCCGGGCAACTATGTCGCGGCCGTCGGCTCGCTTGATAACGCCATTGACGTATTAAAAATGATAAAGGAAACAAAGATTGACGGCAAGGCGATGCTCTATCCGCATATAAAGCACACACCGCTTCATATGGTCGGCCGCTGGAGTAAGACGCAGGAAATAGAGCTGCTCAATAGTCAGCTTTTATAGATTATAATCATAGAGAAAGGCGTGTAGCTGCAACGTATGACAAAACATATATTTACCGGTTTCGGTTTTGGTCCTATTCAGGGCGGATTATTTGTCGATGAGGCGTATGCCAGCAGCAATTTTTCGCGGATCGTTATAGCGGAGATAGATCAAAAGCTTGTGGATGCTGTGTGGGCAAACGGCGGCAGTTATGCGGTGAATATCGCCCGCAGAGACCGGATCGATGTTGTCAATATCCGCAACATCGAATTGCTCAACCCCAATGTTGAGGGCGATAGAAATAAGCTCATCGAGGTTTTGGGGCATTCAACCGAGATCGTTACCAGCCTTCCTTCGGTGGCGTTCTATGAAGCCGGCGCAAATAGTGTCGCATCGCTGATAGCACAGGGTCTTCAAAAAAGCACCGCCTGGGCGACGACCATTTACACCGCCGAGAACAATAATCACGCGGCGGAGATATTAGAGCAGGCGGTCGCCAAAAAGATGGACAAACCGCTCTCCAAGCGTGTTCAGTTCTTAAATACCGTCATCGGCAAAATGAGTCAGGTAGTAACCGATCCTGCTGAGATATCGCAGAAAAAGCTGGCGCCGATAGCGCCGGGCATCGACAGGGTGTTTTTGGTTGAGGAATTTAACCGAATACTGGTAACAAGATGTACTATTGACGGTTTTACGCCTGGCATAAGGGTCTTTCTTGAAAAAGACAATTTACTGCCGTTTGAGGAGGCCAAGCTCTACGGCCACAATGCCATTCATGCGCTGCTTGCCTATCTTGGCGCAGTCAAGGGTTATACCTATATGACGCAGTTGCAGCAGGATACTGCTCTGATGAAGATCGCCCGCGATGCGTTTTTGAATGAATCAGGCGCAGCCTTGATTAAAAAGCACAGGCTTATCAATGACGAACTGTTCACGCCCGCGGGGTATCGTGCGTATGCCGAAGAGCTTCTTGTCCGCATGACCAATCCATATCTTAATGACACGATTGAACGTGCAGGCCGTGATCTGGTGCGTAAGCTTGGGTATGACGACCGTATTTTCGGCACCATGCACCTGGCCATCGAACAGGGGATAGAGCCGGTGAATATGGCCATTGGTGCGCTTGCAGGCATTAAAATGCTGCTCAAGAATGCCGAAATTGATAATATTCCCGCCTCGCTGCGATTTGATCCGCCGACCCTTGACGGTGCAAAGATCAAATCTATCTGTGAATGGCTCTGGCGTAGCAAGTCTGGACCTTACGCTGACAAAATGATTAAATGTGTACAGAAGGCGGGGCTTCCAACTATCCGCTGGTAATGATGATCAAGTGCATGATGCTCCAGAAGTGGTTTAACCTCTCCGATCCCATGCTCGAAGAGATGCTGCCCCCACGCTTTGCTTCGCAAAGCTAAGCAGTGGGGTGCAAGACAGCTGCGGGGGGCAAATCCGGTAAGCCGACTCGCAGGGGTTTTGACTCGATTTTTCTTTGTCTGTCGCCGGCAAAAAGGTATAACCAAAATCGCCCTTTGCAGAAACAAAGAATTGAGAGGCTTGGTTGCGTAGCCAAGCGTTTAATATGGGAAATGCCAGTATAAGCAGGATGTCCGTATGGCTCTGTTTCAGGAATTGTCTCTCAACGGTAAATGGCAGCTTCGCGACGAAATTATTAATTTAAATTTAGCGAATGCCGGCAAGTTAAGCAAATCAACTAACGGCTGGATTACCCAGCCCGTCCCAGGCGACATACATCAGGGTCTCGTAACCGCGGGAAGAATTAAAGAGCCGCTCCTCGGCCTGAGCTTTTTCGATTGCCTCTGGACCGAAAAACGTTCCTGGTGGTTCAGAAAAACCTTTACCATCCCGGCAAGCTGGCTCAAAGCGGACCTCGTTGAGCTTGAACTAAACGGGCTTGATTCAAATGCCGAACTGTTTCTCAACGACAGCCATATCGGCTCACACCGAAACGCCTTTCGCCCGTTCGTCGTCGACGTCAAACGTTACATCAAATCAGGCAATAACGTGCTTCTTGTCCGGCTGACCGCAGGTGTAGAGAATATTAGCGAGGCAGACATCCATTCAACCGATGGCATACTCGCTTCAACCGAAGCATCTCACGGCCGTCCGGAACGAGGCGAACCAAGGCGCGCGTTTGTGCGAAAGCCGCAATACTCGTTCGGATGGGACTGGAGTCCGCGAGTTGCGACGACCGCTATCGCAGGCGATGTGAAAATAACGGCCATAAACACCGCCTGCATCCGCGAAGTGCTTCTTCGACCATTACGACACGGCGACAAACAGGTTATTCTCCACGCTACCATCGTGGTCGACTGGTTGCATTATTACAAAAGCGGACATGGCAGTGTCAAACTTGTCCTCACCGACAACGACGGCCGCAAATACAAGGCGACAAGCGAATCGTTCCTTCGCTCCGGCTATAATTTCATTGAGTTAAAGGTCTCGATAGATAAGCCAAAGCTGTGGTGGCCAAACGGGCTCGGCGAGCAACACTTCTATAAAGTCGAGGCCAAGCTCAAGATAGGTAAAGAGTCGATTGACTTTCCCGCCTTTGATTACGGCGTAAGATTTGTCGAGCTTGATACGAAGGACAAGTTCGCGCTGATAATCAACGGCAGAAAGGTCTTCTGCAAAGGCGCTAACTGGATTCCCGCCGATGCGATTTATGCCCGCGTTACCAACCAGCGATACGAAGAATTGATACGCAAGGCCGCTGACGCCAACTTCAATATGCTTCGCGTCTGGGGCGGCGGCTGGTATGAACGCGACGCCTTCTACCTCGCCTGTGACAGATACGGGATTATGCTGTGGCACGATTTTATGTTTGCCTGCGGACCTTACCCGGACCATCTGGAGCATTTCAGGGCCGAAGTCGAGAAAGAAGCCGACTTCCAGACAAAACGGCTTTCAAGATATGTATCTGTAGTGCTGTGGAGCGGCTGCAACGAAAACAACTGGGGCTTTCGAGACTGGTGGCATGACAAGACAAAGGCAGGCGCATATTTATATAATTACCTCCTCCCCTCAATCGTAAGACGCAACTGCCCACAAATCCCATACTGGAACGGCTCACCTTATGGCGGCGACGCGCCCAACGCCGAAAACGTCGGCGACCATCACCGCTGGCACGAATGCATGATGAACCCCGTGATGGAAAAGCGTGTTACGCCCGAGGAGTACGACAAATGCACGTCGCTGTTTATATCCGAATTTGGTTACCTTGGCGCCTGCGGGAAAGAAACAACAACCGCGTATCTCGACGGCGCACCGCTAAACCCGGCAAGCGAGGTCTGGCGACAGCATACAAATGTCTTTGAGCAAAACACCGTTGCATCCGGTATCCGCAAGCACTATGCCGACCCCGAGAAGCTGACCATCGACGAATACCTTTTGTATAGCGGCCTTGTTCAGGGACTAATGTACCAATACGCACTTGAATCAATGCGGTTAAGGACCAACTGTCACGGTGCACTTTTCTGGATGTTTGAGGACTGCTGGGGTGAGGTTGGCTGGTCAATTATCGACTGCTATCTGCGAAAAAAACCATCTTTTTATTTCGTCAAAAGGGCCTTTGACCCCATTAAACTTATTATACGCGCCTGGGGCGACAAGGTCTTCGTCATCGCTGCAAATGACACGTCCAGGGACATCAAGCTGAAACTCCAATGCGGCTATGTCCCACTGGCCGGCAGCAAGTCGCGGTTCAAAACCTGTGTCGCCAAAGCATCCGCCCTTCAGCGCACCAACTGTTGCGTATTTTCAAAAGGCGGGCACGACCCCCTTGCAGGCTTATGGGTCGCCCGCTGCACCAATATTTCATCCATCAAGCCGGCTGTATTTCGCGCCGCAGATTATCGCAAGCTGAAAACAAAAGACCCGAAGCTGATTTATGCCGTCACACCAGACGGAGACAATTGCTGTTTTGTGAAAATCAGCACACGCGACTGGGCTCACGCCGTTCACTTCAAGCTCCCAACCGGCGCCGTGCCCGAAGATGATTATTTTGATTTGTTGCCCGGTGAGACGAAAACGATTAGGATTATGTCCAATAAGCCGTTTGACCCGGCCGAAGTCAAGGTCACCTGCATCAACGAGATGCAGAACAGATAAAACACGTTCAATAACACATTGAATTACTGTAAAACGGATTCAGTAAGGCAGGCCATTCACACTGACCAGCTCAAAAAATTGTTAAAACAGGTTAAAGGCGTTAAACTAACCACGAAAAGGAAAGAACTTTATCGGCACCGATGCGTCCGGCTTGTCACATAGTTAGTTGAAACGGAATTAATATATGATTACTAAGAACAAGCGCATTGAACTGATTGACAAATCACTTAAACTGCTTAAAAAGGCGCATATCATAATCAAACCTAAAGAAGCAAGGAGTATTGAGACCGCTGATTTCGGCCTCGGCGAACCCGAACGCACAGGCCTGCAATTAGTCGTCTATCTCAATACCGGACGCTGCTGTGCGAAAGAATTAATAATGCTCCCTGAGCAGACCTGCCCTCAGCATAGACATCCGCCGGTCGCAAACGAACCCGGCAAGGAAGAAACATTTCGCTGTCGATGGGGAAAAGTGTATCTGTATGTCGAGGGCAAGACCACAGCCAAACCTAAATGCAGGCCGCCCAAAGGCGGACAGAGAATTTTTAGCCACGAAAAAGCACAGAAGGATTTCTGATTTTCGATTTAACCTGCGGAATCCCTAAGGGATGATGATTTTATCTTTGTGGCGGAATCAAAAATAGATGGATGTCCCTAGTTATTCCTAGTTATTCCCATCTTATACTTAAGGAGCATGCCAAAGACGACAGACATTAACAAACCTATTATCATTAAATACCAAGACGGCTGAGGATCACGCACTAAGCGAAAATAGAAAGGATTTCTAATTACTACCGATTTTTCCCCGTTAGGATTAATTTTCATAACTATTGGAGACCACTTCGAATGTCCTACCAAATACATGTTACCATATGGATCTTTACACACGCTTCTCTCGGCCTTTTCCCACAAAGAATGTTCCTCCTGCTTATCGGTAATATTAATATCCTCTATTGCTTTACCATTTAAATCGAAGACCATGTGTTTATGTGTTCTTGCCAATATCGCATGGATATAGCCATTGTGTACCCAAATGCCGAAAACACCGCTAGTATTTACAAACCAGCCTTTGACGAATTCTCCTTTACTATTATATTTCTGTATTCTACTATAATTGCTAATAGCTAAATATATGTTGCTGTCACTATTAATAGTTATGCCCCCAATACGACCAAGTGGAAATTTAACATTCGTGGGGAAAATAATTGTTCTCATACCCTTTGGCAGATTCATAGATATTAAACCACCAAACATCCCTACCCCAAATTCAACCAAACCCAATAGCACAGATAAAATAAATGCTAACATTAAGGCCTCAATGCTAATTTTTGAAAAAACTAAAGATAAAAGAAATAAAACAGGCGGGATAATCAGACAAGCCAAAATCAACCATGTACAAATATACGGAAAATAAATAACTGCAATGCCTATAATAAGCCCTAAAGCATTACATACTAAGAACAATCCAGCTAACACAACAAGAGCCTTTATTGACCTATATACAAGAACTTGTTCTTGTGTCAACCACTTAACTATCTTATTGCCCAAAATACCCCAAAATCTCGCGATTTTCAGAAACATTTCAACCATAGGTAACTCCCCGGAATTTCCAACGAGATATCGTCCTGCCGGAGGCGGACGATTCCGCCACACGGACGGGGTAAATTCTACCTCCAAAACCGGCCTGTTTACAACATTTGTTTTCGTAGTTCGTTGAACGGTGGCGCGACTCGTTACGGTTACGGTAACCGTCCAACGTTTGACGAAACGAGCAGCGCAACCGCAACAGTTTACCCTCATTTTTGCGCCTTAGCCGTAAAGTTGAAGGTGTGTAACCTCCGGAAATACAAGCACTTAAGATGCCGAATACGTTTTCTTTGAAAAATTGTTAGATAATTATTGAACATTCGCGTTGTATTTGGTATAATACCGACCTGCCGGCGAGACCGGCAAGGGTTAGCCCCGACTCCCGCCCGCCCCAGCAGGTCGTTGGCAGGGGAGGTCGGGGTTGGTTAGCCTCGCATTTTAATGCGGGGTCACCCACCAAAGGCGGGTGTCGCACAGATGTACAAGAGAGCGGAGAACCGCAAGGTATCAGCCCAAGAGAGGGCAGTATTAGCACAGACCCACCTTCGCTTGTAGCTACGGCGAGGCAGGCGTGCAAGGGAGCGGAGAACCGCAAGGGACAGATTTTCAATTTCGGGTTGTAATTAAATCAGAAAACTCTGTGAACTCTGTGGCCTCTGTGGCTAAAAAAATTGCTCTGTGGCAAGAGAGGAGAGACCTATGTCTGCAAAACTAACAATAACGATTCCGGAATGGTTGGACAGGATTTTCACCTGGCCGGTGATTGAGTATCGCAAGCACAAACACGGCTTCCCATTTCGCAAAATCCCCCTCGGCGATTCCTTTTTCGCGATTATTGACCCCGATGATTTCTACTGGCTCAACAAATCCCACTGGTCCCCCAGAAAAAATCGCGGCGGCGTTTATGCCGTTCGATTCGTTAATGACCCGGACAAAGATATAAAAATCTCTTCGATGCACAGGGTAATTATGAATCCGCCGCGAGGCCTTCTTGTTGACCATAAAAATTTAAATTCCTTGGATAATCGAAGGGCAAATCTGCGTCTGGCAACACACGCACAAAATGCTTATAACCGGGGAAAAACAAAAGCGAAAACTTCTTCAAGGTTCGTCGGCGTTTGTTTTCACAAAAGCAGTAAAAAATGGGGCGCCTATATCAAATACGGACCGAAAATGACGTGGTTGGGAACTTTCGACAATGAAATCGATGCTGCCCTCGCTTATGATGAAGCAGCCAGGAAGCATCACGGCGAATTTGCGCGGACAAACTTCTCGTAGCGAAGCGAAGATCCTCGAAGCGTAGCGGAGATCCCCGCATGCCTGCCCTCGAATGTCGTAGGCGGGGGTCGTTAGCGGGGACCCAGGATACTTTGGCCCTGTAACAGGGGACCCAGTTTACAATAAGCTCCTGTGCCCATTCGACTATGCTCAGGGCAGGCACAGCGGACAAAGAAACAATTGTCCCTGTTGCATCGTTTGCCCGGCTGGGCGGGCAAACGATGCAGCCGAAACTCTTTGACCACGGGCCATTCTTATATCAGGACATCGAGGAGGTTATTCGAGGGCGAGGATTGATTCTGATTGAAGGATGTATCATTGCTAACGGCAGTTCCATTCTCGGAGTAAGCCGGCGTTACATAAGAATCGGGTGATGGTTGATTGCCGCCTGTGTTCTGAAAACCGTGATTGCCAAACTGCTGCCAGAGGTCCTGAGAGGAATTGTCTCTAAACGACTCCTGGGCTGATTGGCGCGGCAAGTCGGAAAGCGTTACGTCAATATGTTTCACGCTAATCCCTGATTCTTCGAGTGAGCGAATTATTTCGGGTATCGCCTGTTGAATCTCGGCCCTGGTTTGTGGATTTGTCACCTCCAACATTCCAGTAAGCTCGTTACCCTGCTGGCTGAATTTTACAGACACCCGTCCAAGGTCGGGAGGATTCAGATGGATGGTAATCTGGTTATTGCCCTGCTGGATAGAGGCCTGAACGGACTGGCAAATCTGCTCGCGTATAGCCGCGGCGGTATCGGACATGGAGCCATTGTTAGCGGTTACGGAGCTTTGGTCAGCGACGACAGGACGACTGTTAGCAGCAATCTGAGCTATGCCCAAAGATGATACCTGGCCGCCGGCTTGCTGCGGCGTCCCATTGCCGGATTCTTGTTTTGGCGTGCTGCTTTTGCCAAAATACAGGTCTATTTTTTCTACATTGAGCTTTTCGGCCGGCTCATAACCGACGCGGTCGGCGGCGATTTGCTGAGAACCTTTCTGCCGGTCGTTACCCAATTTGTCCTTAACGCGGTCCTGGGATGTCACCTCCCCACCGCCCGCTCGCCCCCCTGCCGCCGTCGAATCAAGCACCCGCCCGGCATCCCTTCTGCCGGTTACAGTTACAGCCGACAATGCCGCAGACTGAGTTTTGGTCTGAACCGACTGCTGCTGGTCAGCCGAGCCGGTAGATTCTGCATTTCCACCACGGCTTTGCTGATTGGCCGACTCTACCGGCTTGCCGGAACCAGTAGTATTCGCCGGCACATTCATCCTAACAGCGTTTTCCACAGAACGCGGCGATATTATTGCAGAATTCACACTTGTTTTTCCACTGCTTGTATTTGACGACGCCCCTGGCACACCCTCTAACCGCTCCTGACTCTGTTGGGTTCCTGCCATCTGGTCGGCCGGTAACGTTTTCGTCCGGCTGGGCATTACCTGGTTTCTTGCCGTGCTCGAAGCCGCCTGAGATTGTCGCAATACACTCTGCCGGACACCACCCATATTCATTCCGGCAGTAAATTCCCCTCCAACATCAGCTTGTGCCTCGGCTGATGAACGATTGCCCTTTATAGTCGAAGGTGACAAGACGGTCTGGCTCGCAACTGCCTTACCATCCGCTACAGACTGCTTCTGTTCAGCGGAAATTGCAATAACGCCTTGAAATGCAGTTATTACTTGTTCCGTCTTATCGCTGGCAACCGATTTCTTAGGTTTAGTCTCAACTTTTCCCCCCGATTCACCAGTCGATTTATCCGGCCCCAACTGCCGCTTGAGGATATTTTCAAAGCCGTGATTGGTCAGCCCTTTGTCGGATACTTGCCCGTTATTAGCGATATTATAGGACTGTGGAGTGTCCTTGCCGCGTGTCGAAGCCGCTTTCGATACTGGTTGACCTCGATTATTACCAGTTTGGCCTTCTGTTCCTCCGAAGACAAGCTGGCTGCCATCCTGGTCGAGTCCGCTGGCTTTGCTTGCTCTACGAGATGGACTAAGGCAAACCGGCTGTGCCGACGTTGCTGATAAGGCGTCGATTGTCAATATATTCATATCCATATCGCAATAAGTATTAGAAACGGTTGCAATTATTGTGCCGCAATATCACAACTAAGGCACCATAATGCGTAACATATTGCCAATGCAGCACTTATACGGCTTGAAAAGTTGTTTCATATTACGTCTCGACCTTCCCCAGCCATAGGCCGGCGGAATGCTCCGACTCTGGCAGGCAACAATTGCCGCCTTTAACAATTTGCAGCATTAGAACACAGCGTCGGCCCGATGCTGCCGTCAAGAAACAGGACTTATTGTATATAATCCGGACGGGTGAATCGGCTGTCTGCGAGAACTTTTGCTTCGGCAACCCCCGATTTCCGCTCAAAACGAGGTTTTTACTGCGCCAAAAACGTTTTGGCACGATTATTGCACTTCTATTACGACAAGAAGTAATGCGCCCCCCTGCCAAAGGCGTGCAGGGGGAGGTTCATTCGGGACTGACATATGTCCAAAACGAGCACAGTTGAATTGCTTGAGGCCGGGCTAAGAGCCGAGGCCCTGCGGCAGCAGGCCATTGCCAACAATGTGGCTAACCTGCAGACACCCAAGTATAGACGGTTAGACGTAAAGTTTGAACAAATGCTTGCCAAAGCGATGGAGTCGGGCGACGATTTCGACCTGGAGGAGCTTGAGCCGGAGTTGTACCAGCCGAAAAATACAGCGATTAAAGGCGACGGCAATGACGTCAATCTCGAGGTTGAAGTCGGCGAGCTGGTCAAAAACAGTCTCCGACAAAAGGCCTTCATCCGTCTGTTGAGCAAAAAATACAGTCAAATCGACCAGGCGGTCAATAACAGGTAGTTGAGGGCATCAGGATATCAGGATATCGGAAAATCAGGGAACGTGAAATGAAGATTGAGAATGGATTCGGCCCCATAGATATCGCGGTGTCGGGTTTGCGTGCGCAGAACAAGCAGATGGAGATTGTCTCCTCGAACATCGCCAACGCAAGGACAACCGACGCGGGCAAAGGCGAGCCATATCGACGGCTTGAGGCCATACTCAAGACAGAAACCGATGAAATCAGCGGCGTCCAGGTTTCGCGGATAGCAAAAGATATGAGCGACTTCGACAGGGTGCTCGACCCGGGTAATCCCGAGGCCGACAAGAACGGCTATGTGCAAATGCCAAACGTGAGCTTACCCGTCGAGATGATGAACCTGACGCTGGCGACACGGGCGTACCAAGCCAATGCGGCGGTGCTGCGGCGGTATCAGCAAATGGTCGAAACGGCCCTGGAATTGCTCAGGTAAGTGAACACGGCGGGGTAAACCCCGCCCTACAATGAGGTGAAAGGCAATGATTAACCTTGACCCAAACGTAAGCTCGGTAGCGAGCAAAACCCTCCAAGAGGCACTCAAGCCGGACAACAACTCGCAGCAGGCGGGAGGTTTCTCCGGCACCGTCAAAGCACTCGAAAAGTGCCTGTCGAACGTAGACCAGTTGCAGCAGTCATCAGATATATCGATACAGGACCTGCTGGCCGGACGCAACAATGATATTGCATCCGTAGTCGCCGCAGTGGCAAAAGCGGACATCAGTTTCAAGGTCCTCGTTGGTGTGCGGAACAAGCTGATTGACGCCTACAAGCAGACAATGAGTATGCAGCTTTAAGAGGCGGGGCAGCAGGATTAAGGAGACCATCCCGGGCAGGCATAGTTTATGAACTTCTTTCAAAAACTCGTCGCGGTCTGGCAAAAAGTGAACATCGTGCAGCGGGCGCTGCTGATGGCGATTGTCCTGACGATGGGCATCATCGGGGCACTGTTGACATACTGGGCGAAGCTGCCCGATATGCGTGTGCTGTATGCCGAGCTGAGCCCCGAGGAGGCGTCCAAGATTACCGACAAAATCAGCGAGAAGGGCGCAGCATACGAGCTTCGCAACGGCGGCAGGAGCGTTTACGTGGCGAAAGAGATGGTTTATCAGCTTCGCATAGACCTTGCCAAGGAGGGGCTGCCTGCCGGCGAGCAAGGCGGATACAGGTTATTCGACAACGAGAAAATAGGGGTAAGCCCCTTTGTTCAGAACATCAATCTCAAACGTGCACTGCAGGACGAGCTTGCCAAAAGCATCCAGATGATTGAGGGAGTGGTTTATGCACGAGTCCATATAGTCAGCAGCGACCAGGCGATTTTCAGCTCAAGCCAGCAGCAGACAAGCGCATCGATTGTGCTGAAAATCAAGGCGGGCTACCGGCTTGGGGGAAACAACATAGCGGCAATCGCCAATCTTGTAGCGGGCAGCGTTGAAGGCCTGAAAACAGAAAACGTAACTATTGTAGATAGTGAAGGGCGGCTTCTCAGCAGCCAGTCGGACCAGGCGATGGCGGGCGGCGCAGGGACCGTTGCGGATTACAGGCAGCGGGTTGAGCAGAGCATGGCAGAGAAGGTCGAACAGATGCTTCAGGCGGTGCTTGGGCCGGGTCGCGCCACCGTGCGTGTAAGTGCAGAAGTCAATATGACAAGCGTCAGTATGGTGACGGAGAGTTACAGTCCCACCGGAAAAGTGGTAACGAAAGAAGAGATAAAGAGCAATTCGGAGACGGAGCCGGCCACCAGCGCAGAGGCGGGAAAGACCCTGGCGGGCGGGGTGAAAAAGGATGAAACGACGCTAACCGAATACATGGTGGGCAAGACGGTGGAGCAAAAGGCCAGTGTGCCGGGCGAGGTGACGTCGCTGTCGGTAGCCGCCGTGGTTGACCTGTCGGTCGCTGAAGCAAATCAGACACAAGGCGCAGAGCAAACCGCAAAAATAATGCAGCTTGCGGACGTGGAGAAACTAATCGAAACCGCACTGGGTCTGGACCTTAAAGGCAAAGACTCGCTGAAGGTTGTCGAGGCGAAATTCTTCCGTCCGGCTGCTGCACCCGATGAAGCGCAGCAGCCGAAAAAGCTGGACTACGCGGCGATTGCCAGCCATGCCTCGCTGGGTATCACGGCGATTTGCGCACTATTCGTGCTGAGGATATTTACCAAGGCGAGAAAGAAGGCAGCGGGCGAGGCGACTGCGCAGCTTCCGGCCGGCGCAGAAACGGCGAACCTGCTGCCCGGTATGACGACGGGCGCAGAACCAGTCGTGGTTCGCAGGCAGTTGGCGGAAGTAATGCGGAATAATCCCGACCAGGCAAGACGACTATTCACCAACTGGCTGCAGGAAAAGAGCGGTTAAGGAAATTGCGGATTGCGGATTTTAGAACTTGGGTCTCCTGTTCTTGGCCCCCGGCCTAAGGCATGCCGGGGCAGGCAAGTGAGCAGCGCTCGGGGATGACGCTTCGCGTCAATTGCGGATTTGACGAAATCGGCGGGGCTCCCGATTAAGACATTCGAGGGCAGGCAAGCCCCGCCCTACAATATTGATATGGCAGAAGCGACAATTCAATTGAAAGGCAGACAAAAGGCGGCGATGCTCCTTATGGGGTTAGATGCGCCGACGGCGGGCGAATTGCTCAAAGGAATGGATTCAAAGACGGTGCAGGAGCTGGCGCTGGAGCTGGCGTATTTAGACGCATCGGGTTACCGCGACAGCAAAGAGAGCATTGAGCTTGCGATAGACTTCTGCAATTATCTTCGGAGCGGCGACACATTCCAGTTCAAGACGTTCTTAGACGAGATGCTCAAGAACGCCGTCGGCGTCGAGAAAGCTCAACAGATACAAAGGGAAATCAGCGACCTGCTGCACAGGCGAGACCCGTTTATGCCAATCAAGTCCGTTGACCCGAAAGTGTTAGCCAAGGCGCTGGAGAACGAACACCCTCAGGCAATCGGAGTAGTTCTCTCGGAGCTGGACGCCAGGAAAAGTTCCGAGGTTCTCAGCTTATTAGGCGAAGGTGTGCGACTAAGCGTCATCAGTCGAATGACGGGCAAAGAGAGCGTCGGTGTAGAAGCGAAGCTGCGAATAGCGAAGATGGTCAGCGAGCATTTGAAGGCCCTGACGGGAGCCGCCGCGACAGCGGCTGCTCAGCCGGCGGCCGAGCAATCGCTGCGAAAAGTGGCAGTGATTCTGCGAAACCTCGGTAAAGAACTGCGGGACGGGCTGCTCGGCTCAATCAAGGAAAAGGACAGCTCCGCAGCCGATAAGGTGGCAGAGCTGATGGTAACGTGGGAGGACATCCCGGTTGTTGCGGACAGGTCTCTCCAACAGGCGCTTCGGGGCATTGATGCGAAGAAACTGGCGCTTGCCTTCAACAATGCCGATGCGACGATAACGAAAAAAATAAGGTCGAACATATCTGAGCGAGCCAACGCTATGGTGGACGAGGAGACATCGCTTATGTCGGCTCCCAAGAAGGAGGACATAGCGGCGTCAAGAGAAGAGATTACCAAGATACTTCGTGAGATGAATATAAAAGGCGAACTTATGTTTGTAGAAGGATAACTGTATGCCGGGCATGCCCACAGTCAGACTTGCCGGGCCGATTGAGTCATTAAAGGTCATCCAAAGCCCGACGATAGTGGTTGACCTGCCGGAATCACCGTTGGGCGATACTGAACAAGGCGTGCTGGCTGAACTGGAAAGCCAAAAGCAACAGTACGCCGAGGCGCTGCAAACTATCGAAACCGTGGCGGCAAAACTGCATCTTGCATACGAGAAAATGATTGTCGAGCACAGGCAGGCGATAGCAAAACTGGCGGTTGAGATAGCCAGAAAGATACTTGCGCAAAAGGTGAAGGACGGCGACTACCAGATAGAATCGATAATCCAGGAGGCATTGAACAATGCACCGACACGACAGGACATCGTCGTGCGATTGAATCCGCAGGACCTGGCTCGATGCCAGCAAATGCAACAACAGGGTGACGGGGCCGTCGCCGGCGTTAAATTCGTCGCGGACCCGGGCATTGGGCCGGCCCAGTGCGTGGTTGAAACCCCTAAAGGCAAGGTTGAATCACTGATAGACGAACACTTAGAGCAGGTTGGCAGAGCGCTTGGCAAGGTGGTATGAACAATGACCGAGAATCGTCTCGAAGAGTTTGCAGTTGATTTTGACCGGCTTCATTCGACGCTTGAGACAATCAATTTGCTAGATTGCCAGGGCACCGTTGTAAAGGTCTCCGGGATGGCGGTTGAATCCAATGGCCCAATGGTGGGTTTGGGGGAGTTGTGCGGTATCCACATTCGCGACGGCAGACGTGTGCTGGCGGAAGTAGTAGGTTTCCAAAAGGACCATCTCGTTTTGCTGCCGCTTGAGCATATAGGCGGCATATCGCCCGGGGACACCGTGACGGCGAGGACCACTCCGAGACACATCGTGCTGGGCGAGAGGATTCTCGGCAGGGTCATCAACGGACTGGGTGAGCCCATCGACGATAAAGGGCCGTTAGCCGGAACCGAAAAGAGGGCATTGGACGCCGACAGCCCGCCGCCTATGAGCCGCACAAAGATAACCGAGCCGCTTGCGCTTGGCATCCGGTCGATTGACGGAATGCTGACGTGCGGCAAGGGCCAGCGCGTCGGCATTTTCTCAGGCAGCGGGGTCGGCAAGAGCGTGCTGCTGGGGGACATCGCCACCTCAAGCGAGGCGGACGTCAACGTCGTCGCGCTGATAGGCGAGCGAGGTCGAGAGGTGCGGGAGTTTCTGGATAACGACCTCGGCTCCGATGGCCTGTCTCGCAGCGTGGTTGTGGTGGCGACTTCGGATTCGCCCCCCATCCAGCGCGTCAAGGCGGCTTTCGTGGCGGTTACGGTCGCAGAGTATTTCAGAGACAAGGGCAAGAACGTCCTGTTTATGATGGACTCGCTGACGCGGTTTGCACAGGCACAGCGAGAGATAGGTCTTGCGGCAGGCGAGCCGCCCGCAACAAAGGGTTATTGTCCGAGCGTTTTTTCGCTGCTGCCGCGTCTTGTTGAGCGGCTGGGCCGGGCCGAAAAGGGCAGCATCACAGGGATACTTACGGTTCTTGTGGAGAACGACGACCTGAACGACCCGGTCTCAGACAGCGCCAGGAGTCTGTTAGACGGACACATAGTTCTGTCGAGAAAGCTGGCGGAGCGGGGCCATTTCCCGGCTGTGGATATTTTAGCCAGCGTCAGTCGTCTGATGCCGGTTGTTATCAGCAAAGAACATCAAACAGCGGCAAGAAAGCTGCGTGAGATTTACGCCACCTACGCCGACGCCGAGGACCTTATCAACATCGGGGCATTTTCGCCCGGCAGCAACCGGCGAATTGACGGGGCTATTGCCTTAATAGACCAGATAAGAAACTTTCTCGTCCAGCCCGTTCGCCAGAGAACCGACTTCCTAGAGACCATCAAACGAATAACGGCCATTACTGCGGCGTGGGACCGGCTGCTGGGCGGCTAAACTCGAGGAACCGGATTAAATGAGGCAATTCGTATGGCGTCTGCAGCGAGTGCTGGACATAAGGGCAAAGCAGGAACTGATAAAGACACAAGAGCTTTTTGCCTTAACCGAGAAACTTGCGCAGACACGAGGCGAGATGCTTACACAACAGAGAATCCTAAGGGACATAATCGAGTCGATAGCCAACGAGAAGCCCAGGGAGCGGCTGGGTAAACAGGAGTTTTTCCTGAGGAATTCGGCCGCAACAGATGAACGAATCAAGCAACTTAAAACCAGGGTCAAGGAGCTGGAGACAAAACAAAGAGAGAAAATTGCCGAGGTTTTGAAACTCAAGCGATTCAAGGAAAGTCTTGAACGGCTCAGAGAACAGGCAAAAAAGAGATATATAGAAGAGCAGGACAAACTCGAACAGAAACAGTTGGATGAAACGGCGACCCTAAGCTTTACCCGCGAAAGTCGCCAGTCGGCCGAAAACGCCGACGTTGAAGGCAAGGACGCCCAAAGCACAGGTTTAGGCGCTATCTTGCAGGAGAAGCAAAGATGAGCAAAAAACAGATAATAATCGCTTCCGCCGCCGGGCTTTTAACTTTTGTCGGGGCGTTTGTCGGGACGTGGCTGGTCGGTCGGTCAAGCCCGACGCCATCCGAGACCACAACGCCAGCGCCACAGACAACCGCATCAACACAATCGGCAACGACCAGTCCTGAACCCACCGCCGCAGATTCGCAAACCGCCAATGAGGCGGAAACAACAAAGGGACTGACTCAGAAACAACTCAAGAGTCTGGTCTATGAAGTGCGGGAAAAGATACAAGACTACGAAGGCAAGATGAAAGAGCTGGAGGTTCGCGAGGCACGATTGGCGATGACACAGGATACGCTCAAAAAAGACATCGAAGAGATGAACAAGCTGCGCGTGGAGCTGGCGGCACTGGTGGCGAACCTGAAAGAGCAGAGAAGCAAACTGCTCGAAACCCGTGCCACGATTGCCAAGAATGAAAAGGCGAATCTTACGGCGATAGCGGCCACCTACGACAAGATGGACCCGGCCAGCGCGAGCAAGATACTGAGCAGTATGTGCGCCAAGCAAATGGAGACGGGCAGAATCGAGGGTGGCGCCATCGACGACTCCGTAAAAATTCTGTTCTATATGACGGAAAGAACCAAGGCGAAACTGCTGGCAGAGATGGTGACGTCGGAGCCCAAGCTCGCGGCGTTTCTCTGCCAAAGGTTAAAGAAAATCGTGGAGCAGGAATAAGCTTATATGGACATCGCAACAGTATTAGGCGTAATTTTTGGTTTTGTCGTTATCATCGGGACAATTCTCTATGAGGGCAATCTAAAGATTTTCTTCAATATCCCCGCGATTGCAATCGTTGTAGGCGGTATGACGTGTGCCACGATGATACACTTTTCGATGGGGCAATTTCTCGGGATTTTCTCGGTCATCAAAAAGACACTTCTTCATAAAATCGTGCCGCCGCGGGAGCTTATTCGAAGAATGGTCAATTACGCCGCCATCAACAGGCGCGACGGCGCGCTGGCGCTGGAACAGGAGATACCCAAAATCAAAGACCCCTTTATGATTAAAGGTCTTCAAATGCTGATAGACGGCCAGGAGGAAGAATCGATACACGAACTGATGGACCTCGAGATACAATACCTGGAAGAACGACACGCGATGGGCAAGAAGATTCTGGATTTTATGGGTGCATCCTGTCCTTCGTTTGCAATGGTCGGCACTCTGATAGGCCTTATATCGATGTTAAGCAAAATGGAAAGTCCGGATCAAATCGGCAGGGGTATGGCGGTGGCGCTTGTGTGCACGTTCTACGGAGCGCTGCTTGCGAACCTATTATTTCTGCCTCTGGGAGGAAAACTGGGGCAGCATTCCAAGACGGAGAAAATCTCCATGGAAATGATTGCCGCGGGTATCTGTGCGATTGCCAAAGGCGATAGTCCCACGGCAGTGCGTGAAAAGATGCAGTTATTCATTTCAGTGAAGCGGCGAGAAGAAGTAAAGGCCCAGATTTAATGGCAGGCAAGCAGAAACCACAGCAACAGGAAGAAGAGAGCGGCGAGGGAGCACCGTTGTGGATTATCTCATTCGCCGATATGATATCGCTGTTGATGGCGTTTTTTGTGATGCTTACAACATTCTCGGGCTTTGGGCCCAAGGAATCCGCGAAGCTCCGAAAGGTCATAACAGCGGCACTGGCTCCGAATTTTTACGGCGGCTGGTATAAGAACCCCCCTCTGGGAGCGATGGGGCACCAGATGGTGGCCACAGGGCAGGCCGAAAAAGGCAGTGAAAAACCGACTCTCGAAGAAGCCACGGGCAGCGGCTCCCTGGCTGAGACAGGGCAAAAGGATTTTAGAGACCACAAGGTTTTTGTGATTGAATCTAAAAAGGCATTCTGGGCCAGCGGAACAACGCTATCCACGGAGGGACGGGATTTTCTCTGCAATCTGGGTTTGTTTGTCAGCAGGGTTCCGGGGCGGATTGCAGTCAGCGAAGCCGGTCCCGGCAATAATCCTGACGTCGGGATTCTCAGGGCCATTGCCGTGGTGGAATACCTCGGCAGTCAAGGCGTTCCAAAAAGCCGCTGCAGTATCGGAACAAGTGCCACACTGCCTGAGACGAATTCCAAGAGCGAGCGAATATTGGAAATAACTTTGCTCGACTAAGGCACAAGAAAGTGAAAAAACAAAAGGCCGTAATTGAAGAACAGGGGGAACGCGCTCCGCTTTGGATAATTTCCTTTGCGGATATGATATCGCTGCTGATGGCGTTTTTCGTTATGCTCCTGACGATGTCGACTTCAAAAACCGGCAAGTTAGCCAATGAAGGCGAAGGAATTTTTGAGGCAACGATATACGGGTTCAATAGGTCAATTGAAGGATTCGGCGTCCCCGGATTGTTCGGAGGCACGCCAGGCCAGTACGGAACACCCGGGGAAGCGTTGTATTTCGACAGCCACAAGACCTACTATCCGATAAGCGGGGGTAACGAGACCGCCGGCAGAACAATCGATGCGAGTGAAGAAAGGATTCGACGAGTATTCAGCCGGCTCGGCAGGCAGGCCAAAACCTACAAGAGTCAACTGCAATGGGGACAGCCCGATTTTGTTGTAACACCAATCACGTTCGGACAAGGGCAGTTCGCTTTGGATGAGCCGGCAAAACAGTTCTTAGCCAAATTTGCGGCAGACCTGCAGGAGTCAGCGGTCGAGAAACTGAAGTTGTATGTTGTCGGGCTGGCTTCAGGAGAGAAGACCGAGAGCCAACAATGGATGCTCTCGGCCAAACGAGCAGAGGCAGTGGCAGATTTCGTCCGAGGCAACTTGCCTGCCGGCAACAATTGGTCCATATATTCGTGGGGAGCAGGAACCGGCGGCGACTGGGTGGTGCAAGACAGCGTTGTTTCGGGACAATCGTCAATCTTTATAGGGGTGGTCAGGGAAAATCAGACGGAGGACTGAGAACGGATGGCGGTTCAAATTTATGATTGCCGTGCCCTGTTTTATAATCACAGGGTCACAGGGAGAATAAACTATGTCTATCTTTCCCAATTTACGGCAAAACCACTAAAATGGTATTGCTCGGCATACTTTCCCGCCCTCCATTATTTCAAAGGATAATGCCCAAAAGCGGGCTGGCGAGGCAGCGCAGACAACCTCCGCCGACTTTAACCCTATTCTTTAAGGCGTCTGAAATGATTAGTTGTTGACGCCCTGCCATTCCCCGCCCTTAAATTTGCCTTAACCACAAGAATACAGTGTTTTTTCATTCCACAGGTCTGTCTCATTTTTGTTGACGAGATATGATATTACATTAGAATTACTTAATAAGCTGTTCATAAAAAAAGGGAATTTGATGTGTTTTTGAGCTTGAAAAAAATCAGTGAATGGAAGTTTATAATCTGGCTTATTAGTTTGTTTCAATGGGTTAAGAGTAACATGAATATGAATATTGTTTGGTTAGTTCTATCAGGATTACTTGTAGCTCTTTCGGGACTTTTTGCGAGAATAACCGCCCAAAAAGAAATAGAAAATTGGTTTGTCTTTGCTGCTGGGGTATCCAACTTAGTAGCGATTGGCGACATTAAGGATGTAGCTTTTTTGGGTAAATGGAATAAGCCCCAACGAATCATGTTGACGCTTGAACTTGTCCTTTTCTCATTTGTTTTAGGTATTGATATAAAATTGGGCCTTAAGCCGATCAAGTATTCAGATGTCTTTTTGCTCATTTCTGCATGTTGCGTAGTTATTATTTCTTTGCTGTGGGTAGCAGCCTCAGAGACCCCACAAATGAGACTTCCGTTTTTGGTCTCGGCAATGCTTCTCGTAGCTTCGTTGTATCTGATTCCGGCTTTAATCGTATATATTATGCCTTATATCAACCACCTCTTGGGGGAGTATAAATGGTGGAATAATGTGGTACACGATCGCATGTACTCATATATACATCTTTTTATTATTCCTTTCGCCTATTTCACAGTTGATTATTATTTTACAAAAACAGGAGATACCGAAACAAAAGCTACATGGGAGAAATATCTACCTAACGACATTACTTTTTTATTGGTTGGCATCGCCATCATGATATCAGGTTTTTCTTACGCTTATCTAAATAGAGATACAGTCAAGCCCCTTTATGAAGCTGGTGCCGCAGCAGTGATGCTACTTGTTGGAAACGCATGGTATGTGAAGGTGAAATCACAGCAATGACACTAGTAGGAATAAAAGAATCAGAATGCTGTTATCAATCCATAGCAGACGCTCGATGCTGGGCAGAAAAGGTTTGGGCTGAAGCTGAAGAAAAATGGCTTGTTCGAGACGGTCAACATCACTTCTATACCGACTATGTAGTAATCCCGGGTCTTATGCACTGTATCCAACGAATCTGTTCAACTAATTTTATTGAACTTGTTGACATCGGCTGTGGTGATGGATATTTAACAGAACATTTGGTAACAAAAATGCTTGCTGCTGGTATCTTTGCTTCCAGAGTGTTGCTTCTTGATTGTTCTCAAATTAAATTGGAAATCGCTAGTGGCCGTTCAAATCTTAGTAATGCTATGCCTATTCGATGCAATCTAAACGATTGCAATTGGTTTGTTGATATCCCTCCATATACTTGTCAACGTATATTCATCAGTGTTTTTTCCATTCAAGAACTACCCGCCTTGGATAATTTACTTTTTGGATTAGAGTCCATTGTATCACAACATGATATTGTACTATTGTTGACCGTTGCGCCGAAATATAGCGAGTTACTTTTGAGAGAAGGCAAAATTCTCCATCATGTCCAAGGAACTATCAACGATGATTGGCATTGGCGTGGATTATATCCTATTGATGGTGCTGCTGGAAGACTGTATTTGCCACATTTTCATAGGACAGTTGAGGATTACCTGCAATCATTAAATGCGTATGGATTTCATAATATTGGAACATGCTATCTCTCGGTACCAAATAGTCAAAATGCTAACTCTTTTTTTTCAAAAACTATCTACGGTCGCCGCATTATTGGAAAACAATCTAGTATGATTCTAACGATTAAAAAGATGGATACTGATATATAAGGAGTTATTATGACAAACCTATCAAAAACAAAGTTTCTCACCTTAATTGTGGTGTGTGCCGGTCTGAATCTTGGGATTGGCTTTATCGTCGCAACAATTAAGCTTCCCTTCTACTTAGATTCAATTGGAACCGTTCTTGCGACAATGTTAGGGGGCGTGTGGGCGGGAATTGCTTGTGGCATTCTTGCCGTTTTGGTTGGTTCTGCTTATTCCCCCACTCTCTGGGCATACGCTGGCACGGCGATTTCAATTGCAATATATGTCTCTGTCGTTCGCCGTGGTGGATATTTACAGAAACCTCTTCCGACAATCTTATATGGTCTTGGCTTAGGGGTTGTTACAGCAATCGTTAGCGCTCCTGTAACCACTTATATCTGGAAGGGAGTATCTTTATCAGGCGCAGATGCATTGACAGCTTTCTTCTCCGCTACCGGCGAAACACTTGTAAACAGCGTTGTACTCGGTGGCTTATCGACGGATCCTATTGACAAGCTGGTAACATCTCTTGTTGTTTTCGCACTTGTGCGCCGTCTTCCCCAAAAATGGCTCGCACAGAATCCTACAGAGGAGAAATAATTCTGTATGAAACGATTGGTTGTTGCTTTTATACTTATTATGACATCGATACTTGTGCCTGCCATAACCAGATTACCAGCAGTGGTATTGGCAAGCTGTATGATTGTTCTTTTTTATCGTTCTCGTTTCTTCTCTGTTTTGCTCCGCTTTCTTTTGATTTGGTTCTGCTTCTATGCAGGCGTGGGAGCAGCACGATTCTTTGCTGGGACAGAGCTGAAATCCCTGATAATTGATGGTGTTTCTGGACTTGGCTTGGCATTGGGAATTTCTTGTTCACTTCTTTTAATAGCGACAGGCCCCCCTGGTGAAATTCTGTATGGATTCGATCGGCTTAAAGTCCCACGAGATATCAGTTATGCCTTTTTATCATTACTTCGTCTGCTTCCCCAAATCAAGACACTTGGTTCTCGCCAATTAGCATTATTAGAGTTAAAAGGCATTTTAGGAGGCGGTATTGGTCAGCGTTTTCGTGCATATCGCAGAATCACCGGACCTCTTTTTATAATCTTATTAACACAGCAGTTTAACCATGCGAGGGGGCTTCAACTTCGTGGTTTTTTTGACTCTCGACTCCCTGAATTACCAATAGAATCCCGATTTAGATTTCGAGAGATACTTCTCTTGTCACTCCTAATTCTCAATGCTGCATTCTGGTATGGAGTATCACTTTGGAAATAATAGGACCCGAGTTGGAGCTTGTCGGAAAATATCGAAGGATAATGATTCCACCACAGACAATCTCATTGCCTTCACTCATCAGAGTATCAGGAAGCGATGTATATTTTAATACAGTAGTCGCCTTGGCATGGCTTGGTTTTCCCCGCGAATTTATAGAGGAGACAGGATTCAATGTTCTTTTTCATAAAGCATCTTCATTGTCAATTGATCCTAAGAGTTGCCACTATATCGGCCCATATTTCCGTTGGGAGGTATCCGGCTTTTGGTCGACTTTAGCTGATGAAATCTCAATGGGAGGTTCTTTGAACATTGATAGCCGAGCAGATAAAATAATGAATTTATTGAGAATGGAAGACCTTAAGTTTCGCAATCCTGCGACATTATCTGGAGGCGAGACAGCAAAATTAGTTCTCGCGGCCCATCTTGTTCGATGCCCACGTTTCTTAGTATTAGATAGAGTTCTTGGTGAATTAGATGAAAGAACTCGTTTAAACGTATTAACTAATTTAAAAGAATGGATTCCGAATGGAATTATAATGGTGGTGGATAATGCGATTGAAGATGGTTTCGATCTTACCGTCTCAACTGATTCAGACATAGCGATTTGGACAAAATATTCCCAATCAAGACTTAAAAACAATTCACTTGTCGATGTCAATGAACAATTGACCATAGAATCCATTAAAATAAATAATGTTACGCCTATAGCTGAGATTCATACTGAGAAATTTGGAGTATTTCAGTGTTCAAGAAGGGTATTTAATCCGGTGGACTGGTCAGCAATTAGTGGGAATTTCGTAACCATTAGTGGTCCTAACGGATGTGGTAAAACAAGTTTTTTGGAAGGACTAGCAGGATTGCTGCAAACAGAGGGCAGAGTTATACTGAAAAAAAATCAAAAAGAAGCAGTTGCTAAGGATTTTTTCGCTTTATCTCCACAAGACCCTCAATGTGATATCACTGAGAAAAGTATTCAAGAGGAGCTTACTATTGCATGCAATGATCGTAATTTAGTTGCTTCTTTATTAGATGAATTAGGTTTATCAAAGATATATCATAATTTTTTATTATACGAAGATATTGGTTTGCAAAAACTCACGAGCGTAATAGCAGCAACTATCAGAAACAGGCCATGTTGTCTTCTGGACGAACCGACTCTTTATCTTAATGTGGAATTTAGAAAAGTTGTAAAACGTGCAATAAAACGCTATCTCGAACGAGGAGGAATTATATTTTGCTCGTCGCATGACAGAGATTTCATCAGTTCGATATCTAAGGATGTTTAATCTTATTAATCGGCTCTAAATAATTATTAGACGTAGCCATAATGGAAGGGCTATTCGATAACACATGAGAAAAAAGAATCACAAGGTATTTAAGGTATTTATAGAAGATGTTTTAAATAGGATTAAAGAGAAATCCAATAATGCTATGTTTATTAATTTGTACAATGCCTTGAAAAAAGATAAACTAGTATCATCACATGAGAAGGTGATGGATGTTGAGAATAAGAGGGCTATTGAACTCCTTTATCCCATATATTTGATTGACAACTCGAATTTAGATGATAGCCACAAAAAAGCTGCATTAACAATATATTGGACCGCATTCAATGAAGTGTATGCTGAGAGTAAAATAAACTGGTTTAACGAACATATAAAAAAATATCCACCGCATAAGAACGAAACAATAACCGATTATGGCAAAAGAATACTTTACGAAATACATATTGGTTTGGAACAAGTGGAAGTTGATAAGGATGGCTGGTTACTGCTTAGCAATTATTGCCCTGCGCTAGAAGCCTGTAAAATACTCCACCTTGACACGAAAACAATTTGTAAAATAGGATTCACCAAACAATATCAAACCCTCTTGGATAAGATCGCAGAGCATTATAACGAATTTAATAACATCGTAAATGGCAAGAAGCTGATATTTTTCCGAAATTATAGTGAAATCAGGAGCCCTTTTTCAACTTGTAATGTATGTAAAGAAAAAGTTGATGCTGACTAATGTGCAATAGTTAGTCCTTAATCTGACAGAAATCTCCGCGCTCTCTGTGTTCTTCCACCGTAAGGTGTCCCTTAGGGAGTGGTAAGACCGTTTCTTTTTGTCAACATTCAAAATGCGATAAGGGATTCTTATCGAACCATAACCAAATCCTATGTCCCACATTGAAAACGGCGAAATCAAGGTGTAAACGCCGATTCGTCCCACTCGTCTCGGCGAAAGCCAAGCCGAAGTCCGGATAAAGAAATCTCGAAATTGAAATTCGAAGCTTTATCCGCCGGTTTGGAGGATTCAAAATAGGAATCTCAACCTTCAAAACTGCCTTTCAAAACCCGAAAATACTCTCCCCAAGCCCCCCACAGAGGCGGGTAAACCTCTGTCCTGTGAACTGTCAAGTTTCTCTACACTTCGTCATTTTTCGGGGTTCAGCTATCGTTTTCAACCGCGGTAATCCGCACATAAACGCCCATTTCTGCACTTCGGCACGGCTTTTGCACATCAAACAGGTGAAAAATCCCTATTAGGTGCATTTAATAGCGTGGCGGCAGGCAAAATAAAACTTGTTGCGATATTGGCTGCGTTGGTATTGGCGGGCGGGCTGCTGCCGGTAGTGAGCCGAGTAGCAGCCACGCCGGAACCACAGGCCTCCAATCCGGAGCAGGTGCAAGGGGACGGTTTGGATTTGCAGTCCGAGCCAGGTTCTTCAGGTCAGCAGGCCGTGGTCACCGGGGGGCGCGAGTTTTTCTACAAGATGCTGGCGTCAGTGTCGCTGGTCATCGCTCTGGGTGTTGCAGCGATTTACGTTTCGAGGAAATTGTTGCCGCGGATTGCGAACCTGCCGGGCAAACAGATACGCGTCGTGGAGACGGCTTACATTGCACCGCGCAAAGGGATACACCTGATTCAGGTAGGCGCACGACGTCTGCTGATAGCAAGCACCAATGAAACCATTACGATGCTGGCTGATGTAACCGAGTCAGCGGCGGATTTTGCAAGCCAACTGGCTGAGAGGAGCTGAGCAGACAAATGACGAGCAGGTATCTGCTTTTGCTGGTTGTGGCTGTCCTGACATCCACGGGACTTGCCGTCGGAGCAACCAAGCCCGCGGCATCTTTCCAGGTGGTCGCGCCACAGGCGCCTGTCAGCCCAGCATCAGGTATCCCGACAAAGGCCGTGCCGAGCATCGGTGACCTGATGACAATTGTCGATAAGGCGACGGCAGAACAAGGCAAAAGCAAGGACTGGTCAACGCCGGTCAAACTTGTCATCATTTTCACAGGGCTGGCAATACTTCCCAGCTTGCTGGTGATGATGACTTCTTTTACACGGATAGTGATAGTGCTGGGATTTGTTCGCCGTGCGCTAACGACACAGACGATTCCGCCGAATATCGCGATTATAGGGCTGGCCCTGTTTTTGACGCTTTACACGATGACGCCCACCCTGGCGGAAATCAACGCACAGGCGATTCAGCCGTATATAGCCGACAAGATTAACTTCCAGGCGGCCGCGGACAAGGCAGGCGATTGCATCAAGGGATTTATGCTTCGGCAGAGCAGGCAGGCGGATTTATCGCTGTTCGTGCAAATGGCAAAGATTGAGCAGCCGAAGAGTCCGACGGACATCGGGCTGCATATAGTAATACCGGCTTTTGTCATCAGCGAATTTAGGACGGCGTTTGAAATGGGATGCCTTTTATTCATCCCTTTTTTACTGATTGACCTGGTCATAGCAGGAGTTTTGCTAAGCGCCGGTATGATGATGCTTCCGCCGGTTATGATTTCACTGCCCCTGAAGCTGATATTATTCATACTCGTGGACGGCTGGGGGCTGCTGGCAAAGAGCTTGAGTTTAAGTTTCAGGTAACCTTTATACGGAATCTTGTATGGACTCCAGCTTCACCCTTTATCTCGGTCGGCACACGCTTGAAACAGCGTTGCTGTTGTCGGCGCCGATATTACTGACGTGCATCATCGTGGGTGTGGTGATAACGCTGCTTCAGGCAATAACCTCCATCCGCGATATGACGCTAACCATAGTTCCAAAGCTTTTGGCCGTGGGCGTCGTGACGTTGCTCGCAGGCGGGTGGATGCTTGAACTAACACTGCGATTCACCAACGAAATGTTCGCGTATATCCAAAACATCGGACGCTAAGCCGTGGACGCGCTGACCGAGAAGCTGCTGGGCTTTGCGATGGTGCTGACGCGGATTTCGGCCTTTTTCCTTGTTGTCCCGGTGTTCGGGTGGGAAACCATACCGACGACAATGAAGGTTGCGGCCGCGGTGCTGTTATCTATTTTCTTTTCGCTGACAAGCCCGTTGGTTGTGAGTGCGGAGCAGGCCTCAGCGGTGCAGGCAATGTTGCTGCTGGGCGGCGAGGCGACCTACGGGCTGGCGCTGGGGGCAATCGCAAGCATCCTGTTCTCCGCGGTCAAACTCAGCGGCCGAATAGTGGAAGACCAGATGGGCCTGACGATGGCCGAAATTTTAGACCCGCTGACACAGGAGCAAAGTCAGCCATTGGCAAGCTTGTTAGAGATGATATTCGTCATAGCGTTTCTCGCGGCCAACGGCCACCACCTGCTGATAAAGGTTATCCAGCGCAGTTATGAGCTTTTCCCCGCGGGGAAAATACCTACTATGGCCGCTTTGGCCGGCAATATGCTCGAAGCGACTTCAATGATGCTGATAGCCGGTCTGCGATTGTCTGCCCCCATGCTGGCGGCGATGCTGGTGCTGCTGGTTGCACTGGCAATTCTTGCGCGAATAGTTCCGGAGATGGACATCTTTTTTATCAGTTTCCCACTGAGAATAGTCCTTGGCCTTGTGATGCTGGTTGTATTCGTGCCCTTCATTGACGGATTCGTCGGCGAAATGGCCCAACTTATGGCCAAGATGCTGCCCTTATAGCGAAACTCACCGCCGAGCACGCTCGCCTCGGCGAAGCGAGTCGAAGCCGGGCTGAGACCACAGAGAGGAAAATAAACTCTGCGTGCTCTGCGGTCTCGGCGGTAAAGGAATCAGATATGCCCGAACAGCCAGCAGCAGAAAGGACGGAACAACCGACACCGCGACGCCTGCAAAAGGCCCGGGTCAAAGGCAACGTGCCGCAAGGCCAGGAGCTGGAGTCGGTGGCAACGCTTTCGGCACTTGTCGGGATAGTGGCGATATTGTCCCACTGGCTGTCGAACTGGGCGGCGGCACTGACGAGGGAGGGGCTTTCCTGCCAAACGCAGGTTTTTGCCAATGGCGACGCATTCATCAGCTTCATAAACGCCAAGATTGCCGATTCGATTTTCATCATTATCCCGATTTTGGCTGCCCTGGCCGGGGGGGCGATTCTGGCGAGTCTGGTCGTCAGCGGCCCAAACTTTGCTCCGGAGGCAATCAACCTGAGATTTAGTGCGCTAAACCCTGCTACCGGCCTGCAACAGCTTTTTAACGGCAAGAATATGGTCAAGCTGCTGGCGTCTATACTCAAGTTGATACTTATCTCGATAATTGTCTGGGTCTATCTGAGCAACCAGGTTGACACACTGATGAACCTTCGATGGGCCTGGTCAGAACAAATAATCGTCACTATCGCCGGGATAATATTCGGGCTGTGCATCCGCGTATGCTTAGCTCTGCTTGCACTGGCTATCGCAGATACGCTGTATCAGAAATGGCGATATATCGAAGACCTCAAGATGACCCGTCAGGAAGTCAAGCAGGAGCAAAAAGATACCGAGGGCTCGCCCGAGGTCAAGGGCAGAATCCGCAGAATTCAGCTCCAGATGAGTATGAAGCGGATGCTGCAGGATGTGCCCAAGGCCAAGGTGGTCTTAGTCAATCCGACGCACGTGGCTGTTGCACTAAAATATGAGCAGCCCGCGATGGATGCGCCGATGGTGGTAGCCAAGGGCGCCGACCATTTGGCCGAGAAGATTATGGAAATCGCACGGGCGTATGGTGTTCCGATTGTCCGCAGACCTGAGCTTGCCAGAACGATATACTCAACCGTTAAAATCGGAGAGCCGATACCGCAAAATCTGTATGTGGCTGTAGCGGAGGTCCTGGCGATGCTGCACCGACTGCGGCGAAGAAGAAGATGAACAAGGGGCAGCCGACAACGGCAGTTTATCTTTTAAGAACTGAGGCCCAGAGCGGACATTTGACCCTGCAAAAGCGCCAAGGTCTTTTCCATCCGCGCAAATTTCGCAACCAGTCGTTCTTGTTTTTGGTCGAGCCGGGTCTGCTCTTCATCGATTCTGTCCTGAAGTGATTTAATGGTGTCGTCTATATGCTCCTGGTCGATGTCAATGGAGCCGGTATTCGTCTTGAGCATTCTGTCGAGGACATCTTCGAGTGCGCCGGCAAAGCCCTGCTTTACCCTGACTGTAGCGGTGCTGCTTTGGCTTAAATCAACACTAAGCTGCAGGCCGTTTTCGGGATAGAGGGGGTCGCCGTTTTCATCGAAGGAACTGTTGCCTGTGACAGTATTGCCACTGTATGTTGCGGCACGCCACGCTGACTCCGGCTCTGTGGACAGTTTGATTCTTGCACTGGTTATGGCGCCGCCGCTAACGGTTACTTCCACATTATACGCGCCGGCAGTCGTGTATGTTTCGCTGGCGCCGTAGAACCGGATAGTGTTGCTGTCGGAACTGCCTGTTTTTGCTGCACCGATTACGGCAAGGACACCCATATAGTCCTTTGATATCGCCTCATCAAAAGCGTTGGTATCGAGACTAAGCGTGCCGTCACCCTCAAGCTGGAGTCCGATTTGGCCGGGCATCAGGAAACTATCAATGTCTTTTATGAAGCCGGCGGTTTGAGCTATCAGGGGGGTATAAAGCCGGCTTTGGATGGTGCTTACGACGTAATCTCCCATCAGAGTTCCGGCAGTTTTAAGGACGTTATTGTAGCCGGTTTTTTCCTTAATGTAGGCGACGGCGGCGTTATAAGCGTCTATCATTTTGCTGAGCTTATCCTTGACTGACTGGACGTCTCTGGTCAAGGTTATCTCTTCGCCCGTGGAATCGGTAATGTCGTGGAGGTGAAGCGTTACCCCGGAAAGGACGTTATCAATTGTATTTGAGCTTCTGCTAATCCACTCATCGTCGCCCGGGGGGTAACCGTCAACCTTGATTTCGGAATCCTGCGCGACCTGGGTTTGGGTAAAATCAGTGGGCAAAAAACCTGTCAGTGTCCCATCTGTGCCGCCTTCGGTCAGGGTGTCCATAGTGGGCAGGTCGGGTCTTCCAGTGTTGCTGTAAGCCAGCGAGAGCGTAAGCTGGCTGCCGCCGGCGACCTTATCGGTAACAACGATTTTGCCGTTTTCGAGAGTCGCAATGACGTTTCCGCCGAAGGCCTCCTCAATTTTGTCAATGAGGTGACTGATTTTAGTATTGTTAGTAAGCGCAAGGGTTACCGGCGTTATCGCGTTACCATTGCGGTCGGTTCCGCTTATTGTTATCGTCTCGCCCTCTGTGAGCGGGTCATCGCCGAACTGGTCAAGTTTGATAATCTGGGTGCTAAGTGTTGCGTTGTCGGTATTTACGGTCAAGGGGTTGTCCGCCTGCAAGACCTCGGTGGTGCTTTCGTTGACTGATATATGGTAATCGGAGCCGGCGTCGTTGCCGCTGAGGACCAGATGATAGGCATCGTTGTAATACAGCAGAGACGCTGTAACGCCCGGATTGTCGGCATCGTTATTGATTAAGCCAACGAGGTCCTGGAGAGTGGTCGTGGCGGTGGTCGTAATGACGGCTTCCTTGCCATTGTAAGAATAAATGAAAGTGCCGGCGCCAACGTAATCTTCGGCGTATTTGGAGCCGGCGGTATGCACCCAGCGGTTTGCCGTAGCCAACTGATTGATTACAACGGTGTGGTTACCTTCAAAGGCGTTGTTTGTGGCCTCGGCGGTAACTATGTCCTGGTCGCTTGAGGTGCTATTGAATGCTCGCAATTCCTCGGCATCGGACAAGTTTTGCAGAGTAGTCCTCAGCGCGCTTAATTTGCTTTCGATGTCGCTGAGAGCGGTTTTCTTTTCCTCCCATTTATCGACGCGGTCCTGGTAAATATTGAGCGTTCGACGTTCTATGGCCATAAGCTGTGCAATCAGCGTTCTGGTATCAATGCCGGTGACCAGACCTGGAAGACTTATGGTAGCCATTATTTACCGCTTCCTTTCATATTATCGCGTTTTTATAAGACGCATCCCCGCTTTTAGCGCATATCATCCGTGCTATTTTATTATCGAGAAAAGTCACGCTTTGTTTAGCGATTCTGCGCATACTAAACTCAGACCGGCTGGCAAACATTCCGGTGGCCGACCGGCAGGCGAGCAGCGCGAATGGACAGACACTTTTCACGCAAATTCCTGACCTGCTGGTTGGCTGGTTCGATTTCGCAGCATTCATCCAATTGTGCACAGGCCATTTCGAACGCCGCTTCTGCGAAATCCGGGGCATTGGAAGCGAGATACTGTTGGCCAATACCAAGATAAACAAGAGCCGCCTTGCATTTGGCCAGCAGCGGTTTTTGCTCAGCCGGCAGCTTATCCCAATGCACGTCGGGAAATAACTGCTCAGCAGTAAACGTCTCTGCAAATCTACGAACAACATCAAAGTGGCTCTTTGCTTTAGCGGCGTTAAAGTTTCTCGAAAGACTGCTCGTTGCGAGGCGGCGAAGGTAAAGTGCCGCCGGCAAATGGTGCATCCTTAAATTCTGTTTTACAAAACGTCTCATCATATCGTAGTCCTCGGCGACAATCAGCCGTTCATCGTAAAGCCCAATCTTGTCGAAGACGCTTCTTCTGATGCAGGTTTTGAAATGCACAACCGGGAAACCGCAACGGAACAGGTCAGATATAAATGCTTTGGGGTCTGAGTATTCCGGCCTGTTGATTACGCGGATGGGCTTGTCCTGGTCATCAATAAGGCAGTCATCGCAATAGACCATATCTGCCTCGGGGTGCTGCTCGAATCCCTGCAGGTGTCTGGCAATGTAATCGGGCGTCATCATATCGTCGCTGTCGAGCATAACTATGAACGACCCACAGGCCTTTTGTAGTCCGAAGTTACGGGCGGAAGCCACGCCGCCATTTTCCTTAAAGAAATACTTTATCGGCTCCCCTTTGAACCCTTGGACAATATCGGCGGTCCCGTCGGTGGAGCCGTCATCAACAACGATTAGCTCGAAGTTTCTGTAATTTTGAATCAGGACGCTTTCAATTGCCCGTGCAATATAATCAGCGGAGTTGTATGCCGCCATTACGACCGACACCAAAGGATTACCTTTCGCCTGATGGAGCGGAATAACGGATATAAACGGGTTACCATACCGCCTGCCAACTGCGTACCGTTCATATAAGCTGTGAATCTTTCGGCCGTGTTCGATACCACTTTCGTTGTGATAGTAAAGCCCCAAAAACTCGGGTATGTGCTTGAAGCTGTATTTGCCGGCGACTTTCAGCCAGAAATCCCAGTCGGCGGCACAGTTGAGCATCTCATCGAAGCCACCAAATTCGTCGTGAAGTGATTTTCGCCACATCGGTTGAGACCCGACACAGCAGCCGAAAAGCAGTCGCTGCTTACTGAACTCAGCCCGCTTGGCCATTTCGACAACGTGATGATTTTCAAACGTGGGATTGGGGGTATCAGTTACTATCTGGTCGCCGTAAACCAGGGCGACATCAGGACTTGCCAGCAGTGCATCAGTCATTATTTCGAGGGCATCTTTGCGGTGCCGGTCATCGGTGTTGGCGCTTGTCAGGAACAGTCCTGAAGCGACTTTTACCGCGCGGTTCCAGGCCGAATACAATCCTTCGCGTTTATCGGTCTTAATGTAAACAATGTTGCCATATCTTTTCTTAAACTCCTTTACGATGGCCTCCTCATCCTGCTCGGAGGCACTATTGACGACTATAATTTCAAGCTTATCAGCAATTGTTTGATTCTCCAAATCAGCCAGACACCCTTGCAAAAATCTCTGTGAGTTATATGTAGAAATTATGGCCGTAACCAGGTATTGACTCCGACGACTGGATGCAGGCAAAGTATTTTTTCCTGATTTGAGCGAGACCGCTGACCGGTTCGCCCGGTCACCCGGCGTTAGGTCCACTTCTATGGAGATGCCGGGCACCGGCGCTGCCGCAACGTTGCCAAGTTTTGCAAGCACCACCTCCGCTTTTTCTCTAAATTCACTCGACAGTTCAAGATTCCGTAGTCGCAACAAGTGTTCATAAACGGTCTTGAGTTTGCCAAATTCTTTCATTTTGACGTAGCAGTCGGCAAGCTTTATGCAGCTCCAGCCATACAATTTCATATAGCTGGCGGGGCTTATATGACTGCCTGGTGTCTGCCCTGCGAACCCGTTACGTAGTTTCTTCCCAATAAGCCCCAAAGTTTTTTCCAGACTATTTTGAGCCTGAGACGTTCGCTGAAGTTTGAGAAAAATCGAACCCTGCAGGTAATTGACCATAGCATCGTCGGGACTGGCCTGGAGCGCCCTTTCGACCCAAATCAAACTCGCCTCAGGCCACTTCCCTTCAAGGGCATTACCCAACGCGACCATCCAGTCAACATCGTCGGTGAATTTCATCCTGCAAAGCCCATAAGGCCTTCTCATCAAGTCCATATAGAAGTGGATTTCGGGACCCGGCCATTTATGAATGAGCGTTACGTCGGCGATTTGCTGGTCGACAGACCCCAAGAAACGCTCACCGACTGAAAACGAATAGTCGCGACTCACAATAACATCCGGAACATACATAATCCCGTCCAGCCGACGGTCTCGCAAAACAAACAGCCGATAAGATAATTCCACAAACTCTCTGTAGAACAAATCGTCATCGAATCCTCCCGCTTCGACAATGTCGGCTTTTCTGAATGCACAGTTTGCACCATCCTCGCATAATGTCCTGACTGTTTCATTACCCAAGTCAGCATAATCCGGCGCAAAACTCGCGTATTCTTCATTCAACGGAAAAACTTTGCCGCGAAGAGCATATATATCTTTGTGCCGTTCGAAATGGTTACAAATATGTTGCACGAAGTCTTTATCCACCAGACTGCCCTGTTCGATAAAGGCCACATATTCGCCCCGGGCCTCATCGAGAGCGATATTTCTTGCAAACGACGGCCCAAAATCAGATATCAAGTTAATCCAGACCAAAGGATAACCGAACTTCTCAGCCAATTTGGCCGGCTTATACGCAGTTTGGGCGCTATTTACAACGATAAGCTCAAAATCACAGCAAGATTGCTCTTTCAACAACTCCAAGGTTTTCAGCAAGCGTTGACTTTCGGCCTTGCTCTTCGGGGACACAGTTATGATTATTGAAAGTCGGGGATTAGTGTCGCAATTGAAACTCTGCACCATTTCGACATAATCATCAGGGTCCAGCTTTCTGTTTTCAAATCTCGCTTTTGTTTTCTCCTTCATAAGCCGGGTCTGCGGCCAATTCGAAAATAATTTGTGGCCTGATACACCACGAGAACCAACTGAAAGGCCATACTGGCTGGCATAGTGATAGCACCTGTAAATCACCGCAATATCGAGATGGGTAAGGCCTGTGCGAGACTCCGTATGAGCAACCGAATTGCAGTCCGGGGCAAAACGACGCAGCCCGAATTTGCTTTTGACGCGCATACAATCGTATTTTTGCGAGACCCTAAGCCAGAACTCCCAGTCCCCGGAAACGCACAGCGTATCATCCTCGAAATAACCAAATTCCCCGTGCAAACCCCTGCGCCAGACTGGATTCGAGCTTATATAGCAATCGCCTGACAATAACCTGATACGTGAAAACTCGGGCGTCAGATACTCCTGCACCACGTTGCCACCGATCTCATCGACCCAGTCCTGGTCGCAGTAAACCAAGGCAATGTCGGGATATTTTTCGAGCGTCCTGACCATATATTCAAGTGCGTCTTCACACATTCGGTCGTCAGTGTTGGCGTTTGTGATGTATTTACCGCTCGCCTGTTTTATCCCCCTGTTCCAGGCCTTGTAAATTGTTTCTCTCTTTTCGGTTCTTATGTATTTGATGTTGTCGTATTTCTTTTGAAGCCGTTTGACAATTTCCCCTTCGTTCTGCGGTGAGCCGCTGTCAATAACGATTATCTCCAGCCGGTCGGCAATTGTCTGGCTTTCGAGGTTTTCCAGACATCCTTCTATATGTCTTTCGGCTTTATACGTCGATACCACGGCTGTGAGTAGATACTTTTTATCTTCTTCAACCTTTCTCAGGTCAACGTCGGCAACGGCCCATGGTTCGATTTCGAGCGGCTGCTGCGAAAGAAAATCCCTGTTTACGGTTTCTTCCACGAGAACAGGTTCAGTCCACTTGTCCTTCGGTTTTCTCAGCGCCTGTCGCAGCGCCTTGTCAACGGTCTCGACGCGTATCTGGGTTATGCAATAGCTCTGCTTGAACTTCCTCGGACAAAGCCAGTTGCAGCGATAACATTTCGTCGGCAAATAAACGAGCATAGAAAGGGGGCTGTAAGGCATAAACCTGCCAAAATGCCCCCCACCAATGATAACGACGTGGGGACAACCAACGGCCGCAGCCATATGACCCGCGGCCGACTCGACGCCGATACATAGTTTTGCCTTAGTCAAAAGTGCAGCTAATCGCCGCAAGCCAGTTTTGCCGCACAAGTTGAAGGCCCGCGGGTGGCCCGACATCCTTATGATTCTATCCGCCTCTTTACGATTGTTCTCGGCGCCGCAAATCAGTATCGGATGCCCTTTATATTTCGATAAAAGCTGCGCCCAGTTGTAATCCGGCCAATGTCTTATTTCGTGCTGCCCAAAGGGACATACAATTATCGGGTCCTTAACCTTCAGCCCAGAAAGTAACTGCTTCGCAGATTCATCGTCATCTTCCGTCAGCCAGACCTTTGGCGTAACCGGCTCATCCGGCCCAATTCCAAGCGAACGCAACAATTCCTCGCTTCGCTTCGTCTCCAGCATCCATTCCTTGCACGTAGGAACAAGCCGTGTGTAATAGGCATCATTCCGCAGTTTGACGGCTTCAGGCAAATTGGAACAATCTCCGTCGAGAGCAATTTTCTTCGCGGCTCCGCTTTCGAGCGTCAGGTAATCACCCAAAGAAGTCCTCGAATAGACAGGGTGTATCGCCACATCATATTTCTGCTCTTTCAATTGCGAGATTATTTTATCTGCATATCCCTTGTCGGCCTCCATCATTTTGGCATTAAACGTGATACAACGATCGATATCCGGGCAGGTTTGAGCCAGTTCGGCTATATGTTCCTGCACGACGAGGTGAAGCTCGGTGTCTTTATAGAGTCGCTTGAAATACTTCAATGTCCCCGCAAACAGGACAAAGTCACCGATTGAATCAGGACGCACAATTAACACCCTTTTCCGTGTTGGCAAGGCCCCTTCCACAGACGTTTTGCGACCGGCAGGGTCAAATCTTGCGATACAAAATCCAAACTTCTCATTGGAATGAACAATGATTTCAAAACGTTCATCGGACTGCATCTTCTGGAAGTCGCAATGATGCTTGATATGATAAACGTCATCGAGAGCAATGTAACACTCGCCCTTGAGGTGCTCGATAAGGTAGTCGAATTCTATGCTGCCCATATGGCCGGCGCTGTCGAGCAGAACAAAATCCGGCTTAAAATCAAAAACTTCCAGGCTTTTATAAAGCAGATTGTCCGGCACGTTTGGAAAATCGGTCTCCTTGTAATAGAACTCCGCCCTGTTTTTCTCATGGTGGTCAACAAAGATGCCGTCGTATTCAACACCGGTTATGGTTTTGCTCGCAATCTCCTCCCGACTTGGCAGCATTGACCGCGGGACGGACAGGCCATTCAATGCATAGACTTCGATATTGTTCTCGTGGAAGTATTTTTTCGCCTTTGCATAATACTCAGGATTCACCTCGATCGTGCAGAAAACCGTGTCTCTGATTCCGAGCTCTCTAAGTGCATTGGCAATAATAGTGGTCGTGCCCGTTCCAAGATATGTGCCGGTTTCAATTATCTTCTGTGGGGTTATCCGCGCAAACAGCTCCTTTATCCTCTCTCCAAACGACGAGTGGGTGTCCACCTTCATACCATCGTTGACATAATCCTCAGCCACCTTGAGGTTTTTTGCCCTGCCTATGGTATGTCCCTGTGCTCGCTGACCCGGTTGCGGAACGCTTTTCGAGCCGGTTCTGCCTTCATTACGAATACCGAAGTTACCGCCGATATGCTCCCAAATCGTATCACAAAACCTCTGCCAGTTATGCTGTTGTTCTATCAGCACCCGGTTCTGCTTTTGCAGCAACTCCAGCTCCTCCTCGCTCATTGACTGGGCGTGTTTTAGAGTGAGCAGGTTATGCTCCATATCTTTAAGCGACAGCAGCAGAAACGACGGATAATAGTAGCCGCACTGCGGCGTCGTAATCGGGACAAGACCAACCGCCATCGACTCAAGCAGCGTGGTGGGGGAAGCATCGCTTATCGGCATACCTACGGCGAAGTCGCATATTTCAAATATGCACTTTGTCTGCTCTTCGTTGAGCCAGTCGATGTGGCCGAGAATTTTCGTGTTCGGCCTGCCGCTGATTATCCGCAAGTCGTTTTGTTCATAATGACCGGCAACCACAACCGGGTAATCCGTCTTTTTCAGCAGTTCAAAAAGCTGTTCTGTGCCTTTTTCGACGCCGCTTCTGCCAAAAACAAATAATCCATGTTTCCCCGGTGGATTGAAACGCTTTTTGCGCGGAGTAAATATCAGTCCGTCAACCGCATTATCAACCCTGACAATTTTTGAAGCCCATTCGGTATATTCCGTGCGAGCGAGCGTATCGGTCCAGTAAGGCCCGCTGATGAGAAACAACTTATCCGCCAAAACAGCAAGTCCTTTGGCATATCTGTTCAACTGCGGAATCTGCGTATGAAACGGCCAGAGCAAATACTTCTTCGCACATTTGCTCTCAAACAGCTTCCAGATAATCGTGCTACGATTAGGATGTGGGTGCCCGATTACAACGTCGGTGTCTGCTACATCCGGCTCGGTCGTCGTATCATCGGGCACGTAATGCCTTACGGTGATTCCCTTGCCTTTGAAAAAATCAAACAGAACTCTTGTTATGGTGTTGGGAGCCGCGATCAGTTTATCATCGTGCGGGTCGCCCGCGTAGACAAAGTGAAGAATCATCTGCCTGCTGCTTCTTGTTGTATCATCGCCGGTATTAGGTCGTCCAACCATCATACATTACCTCGATAAACCGCCAGCGTTTTTTTGCCTTTTCGAATCAACTTTAGTTGTTCAGCGGCAACGTTTTTCTGCGCTGAAAGCAGCAATTGCAGGTCCCGATAGAGTTTAACTAGGCGCTTCCGCTGGTCCTTGTGTTCGGACTTTTCAAGCAGGCCGGCCGCCGTTATCCTTGTGACGAGCGGCTCACACTGATTGGCCAATTGCTCCAGCCCCGTTAAACTGCCACGTCGGGCAAGCTCAATCTGTTTTTCCAGAAGATTTCCAAGCTCCCCCAGCAGCCGTATGTCCTCATCTGAACTCATCCGCCGGCAACCTCGGTTCTATTACGTTGTAAGAGGTCTCGCTCGACTTCTTCGAGCAAGTTTGCCGCCTCTTTGTGTTCAGGCTGCAGGGCCAGAACGTCCCGAAGGATTTTGCGAGATTCGGCGACCCGGCCATCCTTCATATACAGAGCCGCCAGGGCAAACATAACGGACGTATCGCCAGGGTGCATATCGAGATAAATCTGCAGATAGTGGATTATTTTTTCAAACGAGCCCATCTGACAGGATGTTTGAAACAGGCCGAGCAGCGCGGTCAGGTTGTCGTTCTCAAGCTCAAGACATTTAAGATACATTTGGAACGCCTCTGTGTAATGCGCTCGCTGCTGTGCGACCATCGCCAGACCCGCGTATGCCCTTGCGCAATTCGGCTCAAGCCGGCAGGCAACCCTGAAGGATATCTCAGCGTCGTCCGGCGAGTTTTTCTGCAGGGCGACCACTCCCAGCCCGACGTAGGGGCCGGCCGCATCCGGGGCAAGGACAGCAGCCCTTTCATAGTGCTGCTGCGCCTGGTCATATTTACCGACGGACGTCAGGCAGTCCGCCGTCTCCATCAGCACCTCATAATGCTGGGTCGAATTATGCAGTTCGGTAATCCCGTTTTGTGCAGCGCCGGTTGCTATGGTTCTTTCCTGGGACATTTGCTGATTCCTATCAAATTTCACTGTATGCGTTTGCGACCGCCGGTGTCCTCGTATCAGACAATTCTTTGCCGGCCAGTATACTTTCGGCCCTTTTGAGCAACGCAAGGGCCACATTGAAATCCCGGCCCTGACGTTTAAGTTTTGCCTCCAGCAATAATGTGTCAACCGTTGGTCGTCGCTGGTTTATCCACGAGGCAAGCTCGGCTGCCTTGGTGAAATTGCCCGCCTTGAACAGAGCGCCGGCAGCCAGTGACTTCATCCAGAACTGGTTGTGGTAATGGTCACCAATATACTCATAAATTTCAGCCGCCTTTTTCAAGTTGCCGCATTCCTCCTCCGCCCGGGCTTGTTTCAGCAAAGTGTCGAATTGGAACGGTATCTCATTCGGTCGCAAGCGCCTGACGTTGATACCCGCGGCCATAAGACCCTCGCGGATTGGCGAATGCGGGCATTTGCTGCGGGCAAGGCACAAATGGTCCTTACGCACAACCACCGCCCAGCAAGCCGGCGTCGAACCCTCCAGCTCAAACGCCTCGCGGTCAGGGGCGCTATTGAGCAACGCATAGAGGGAATCCTCCACCCACATATCGCGGACCGGGAATCCGGCAGGCACCACGGCGACATACTCACCTTCACAGTCAGCAAGGACCCTGTCAATACGCTGCAGTTGTGTAGCAGCCGGGTCAACCGGCACCATAACAACATTAGGCATATCGGTGCCCAGCCGGGAAAAATCTCCGCCAGGCAGCGGCAGATACAGCTTGTAAGGATAGAAGGTATAACGCCAGATAAGCCCTATAGTGGTGCCCACTTGTTGGTTGATACTATCGGCCAAAAAAATCAAAGATAAATCAGCAAATTTAGCCCAGGGCTTGGCCGGCCTGGTTGTGCGTATCGTGAGAACGTTGCGGGCATACCCTTCTTTGTCTTTGCGTCGCTGAACCGATATCCTGTCGCTGTCTCCTTCCGGGTGATAATATTCACCCGTGATTTGATGAATATGACAAAAATCGGAGAAAAACGCCAGCCGACGGGTCATATCCCAGTCAATCAGGACATTCAGGGCTTCGTTATACGGTCCTGTCCTGTCGAGCAGGTCCCTGCGATGAAGACAACTTACATGGAGAACGTGATTGAAATACAGCATTAAAAACCGGTCGAAGTCTCTGCTGACTTCGACGACTTTGCTTAGCACGATTCGGTCGCCGTCGGGTGTAACGTTGCAATAGACCTTATACAAATCGGTATAAGCAACGCCGCAATCCGTCCGGTTTTCCAGGGCATCGACGAGAGTCTCAATATGATGAGGATAATATACGTCGTCATCATCGAGATACGCGATATACTTGCCCCTGGCGTGCGAAATCGCTTCGTTGAGCGAAAACGGCTTGCCGCGATTTTGCCGCCTGTTGATAAACACTATCCGCGGGTCATTAAACGATTCAACAACGTCAGTTACGTCCCTGCCACCGTCGTTAATCACGATTATCTGCAGGTCGCGATACCTTTGGCGCACGATGCTGGCAATCGCCTGCGCCAGATATAAAGGCCTGTTGAACGTCGGTACAAGAACGCTGACAACAGGCCCGTTTTTGCTTTCGCTTCTATCTGGCATTGCAGGACTGCAGCCGATTCCCACAGGCAATTGGCACCTTACCTGCATCTATTTCGACCTCGAAACGCAAAAAGACCTGGTTGATTGCGCTCAACTGCCTTTCGAGCAAATATCGTTCTTCCACAAATCCCCTGTACGCCCTCGGCTCATACCAGTCGGAACAAATCTGCCTGCAAAATTCCTCCGAGATATTGAACAAAAACTCAGACGGGAATATCTGGTCTGCGCCGGGGAAGTTATGAATGACCGGCTTAAGCCCGCAGGCCATCCCCTCCAAAACCCCCATACCCTGACTTTCTCCCATGCTGGTCGAGACAATGTAGTGCTTGTCCTGCAGCCAGGTGTTGACGTCGTCCTGCCAGCCGTCGAAAAACACCACGCCGACAAGGTCGAGCGCCTTTACCATATACCGGACATACTGCTCAAGCGCCGCATCCTGAAAGACGCCGGCAAAAAACAGCTTGTATTGCGGGTCTATAAAGTGCAGCTTCTGTATGCACTGAAGCAAAAACATCGGGTTTTTTCTCATATTCAGGTAGCCGATGCAGGCGAGGTTTTTACCTCGCGGCTTTTCAACGAGCTTGAACTTCTGGAGATTTACGCCGTTGGGAATCGTAACGACGCGGGTGCGGGCTTCGAGAGCCGGAACCTGCCGCAGAAGCGCGTCCTTCACAAAGCTGTTGCCGACGGTGATGAGCGTATCGATGTTCTCCCATTGCAGCTTCGCCGGCCAGTCGGCGTAGGCCTCAAACCGGTGCAAACGAACTATCGTTTTACAGACCTTAGGCAGCTTCGACGCCTCGACGGCGACATCTGTGCACCACTCAAACCAGGAAATATCGCTCCACCTCATAAGCTCGTGCATCCGGTTGACATCCCTGCCTTCAAAGAATTTGACCGGGAAGCGTTCCTCGATAAAAGTGTAAATGTCAGTAAGGAACTTTACATCGCCGCTCAGCCCGCAGAAAAAGGCGACCTTCGGCCTTTTGTTGCGAATGACATCCACCATCGGCTTGAGCACTTCCTGACTGGGCGAGATTTGCAGCGAACGAAGCAGCGTCTCAAGGGCATTGGCCTTATCGCCCTGCTCGAGCAGCATATTTGCCGTTCTATTCAGCACATCGGAGTTGAGGATGCCCTTACGACCCATATCATCAAAAAGCTCGACCGCGTGTTTTGCGTTGCCGACGGCGAGGTAGGCCTCCGCCAGATTCCACACGACCTCCGCTGAGTCGGGAATCAGCATCCTTGCCTTTCGTAAATACTCTATCGCCTCGTCAGACCGCCCGAGGCAGTGCAGAATCGCCCCGGCGTCATTTATCGCCTGTGCGTCGTTGGGGACGTTGGCCAGATACAGTTGGACACACTCGAGGGCCTCCTTGTGCCGCCCTGCTTCGGCCAGCTCCAGACCCTTCTGATAATAATTTGGAATCGTTTCCATTCTCTTTTGCTCCCTAATTTAGTTTTAAACAATCCCCTAAGGGGCCCTTTACGCGCAGTGCGACCAACAGATATGGTGCAAACTGCGTGCCCACAGCCCCACCCCGCCGCCGGACATCAACAATCGTGGTATCAGGAGGAGAATTTCAGAATTTGTATAAATATCGAACATTGCCGCTTCTAACCGCCCAAAATGACCTGCCCCCAGCCACACAAGGCCGGCTATTCGATGAAATCAAGCAACGATAAAGACATAAGCTTGCCCGCCACCGCCAGCGACATCTGATACAGCGCCTCGTGGCGCGACAGGTCTATGGCAACCTGGGCGATGTCGGCTTCCTGCAGCCGGGTCGTTTCGTCCTCAGTATTGACCTTCACGCTCTCCAGACTGCTCTTGATGTTGCTAAGAAACTCGATTTTTGACCCCATCGACACCTGCTTTTGAACCAGGAGGTTCTGCACTTCTTCCAACGAATTAATCGAGGCGTTCCGCAACTGCTCCACCTGCGCATCCGACAGATTTCTGTCATTTCTCAATATATCGCGGATATTTATGAGGGTGCCGAAAACATCGTAGGTTCCAGGAACACGGACAAGCTCAACGCCCGTGCTGTTTATGCCGGTTGTATTCACGTAAAGGACTTTTTTCGTTCGTGAATCAGTGACGGCCTGATTTGTGCTTCCATCCGCGGTTACATAGCTGGCGCCGTCGTCGATTGAAATTTGATAATTGGTACCGTCGAAAGTTACCGTCAACCATACATCCCCTGTCACGCTGGAGGTTCCCGTGCCTGCCGCAGCGCCGGTGGTTCCTGTAAAGACCGGCGTGGCTCGCTGGTCTGAACTGAACAGCTCTTTGCCGACATAGTACGCACTGGACGAGATACCGGGAGCCACAGTCGCACTTCGTTTTTCCAAGCTGCCCTGGTAGGTTACGGCTGTGATTTCGCCGTCAGTGCGCTCAATGGCATACGGTGCCGAGCTGGTATCTGCTCCGCCGAACAGATATTGGCCGTTATACTTGGTATTGGCCAGTTGAACCAGTTGCTCCAGCGAGTCATTGATTGCCTCTGCAGTTCTGTCACGACTCTCCTGGTCATAAATACCACTGGTAATCTGAGTAACATTGACTCTGGTCTGGCCGATAACTGAGGCCATTTGCTGAATGACCGATGAGCCGGTCCCAAGCATGTTGGACATATCAGCGAGTGTGTTGAGATAGTTTTCGAGCGACCCCTTTTCGGTGCTGAGCGTGAGGATACGATATGCAATGGATGGGTCATCCGATGGGCGGTTGACCCGCGAGCCGGTAGACACCTGCTCCTGCAGCTTGGCAAGGGCCTCGGTGTGCCTCGCAAGTGCAAAGCTTATGTTATTGTATACGTTGTTTAGTATGCCGCTCATCCATCATCACCTTTTTAGGTTTCGATTATAACAGCTCCATAAGACTTGATATCGTGGACTGCACCGTCCCGAGGTATTTGGCCATCGCCTGGAACATCTGCTCAAAAACGAGCATCTGGGCTGCTTCTTCATTGATGTCCACACCACTGATTTCACTTTGTTGATTGGTTAAGCTTTGCACAAGGTTCTCGATATTGCTTTTAGACATCTGCTTGACCGACAGTTGCTGCCCAATGTCGGCGACAAGCCGGCGATAGAACTGGCCGGCCGTCAGTGAGTTCAGGTCGTCGATTTGAAGCTCGCTTACTGAAGCCAGACGCAGGGCATTTGCGTTGTCGGTCAGACCGGCCCCCAGCGCCGTCGCTATCCGGCCCGGCGAATCGCTCATATCGGTGCAAAGTGTCATATTGGAAGCATTACTGCCCGAGAAAAACGTGTTCATCCCGACCGCCGCCAGAAAACCCGATTTATCGGTGTTCCCAAAGGCATCCACTTGGAAGCTGTCCCCTGCATTGAGCTCGCCGGGACTCAGGGCGATTTTGATTCCGTTATCCAATTCGAGGTAGTCACCTGCCGCATAACCCGCACCGATGTTGAGCGTATCAATGAGTTCTGTGCCGTTTCTTACCTCAAGCTTCAGCGTGTCGTTGCCGACCAAACCGTTGCCGACGACCGTAAAGGAAAAAGTGGGATTGTCCGTGCCTGTGTAAACGCCGGATACAGAAACGGTCCTGGGTGGAAAAGTGCTGTCCCTCGGCTCAGGCAGCACAGCAGGCAGGAAGTCGAACTTAAAGTCGGTACCGGCTTGTATGTTCAGCCGTGAACCGGCTCCTGAGGCACTCAGGCCGTCGATGTCATCAATAGCATCGGCTATAGTAGTTAATGTGTCGCTCGATGCGTCGACGTCGATTCGATGTCGGCTCACCGTTACTTCGCCGGTACTCGGATCGGTATAAGTAACGCGAATAAACAAGGGGCCGTCGCTTACGGGCGGAACAAAATCGCTGATGTTTTCACTTGCCATTGCCCGGCCAGCCAGTTCTGTAAACGAGCCGTCGGAGCCGACCCCCTGAACGTGGTATTGATTGACCTGCTGTATTATCGCCAGGGCGAGGGTATCCAGGTCGCTGTGAATGTTGCCCACGGTGGTATTATACAAGGCCAGCAATCCGCCAAGCTGGCCGCCATCGATTGTCGTCTGATAAATGAATGCGCCGGCAGGGGTAATACCCAGCAGACCTTCATCATTAAGGCCGACCTCAAGCTTCATCGTAGTCGCACCCATAACAATTGGCACGCCGCCAACATCTACATCGACCGCGCCATAGTCCCTTTGCTGTGTCTGAACTGCTGCCAGCTCAGACACCTGTTCTATGAGCTGGTCCCGCTGGTCTCGCAGATTGTTCGCCTGGCCACCGCCCATCTCGATGCGTTGTATATTGTCATTGAGCTCAGCAATCTGGCCGGCGAGAGTATTAACCTGGCCGACGATGTTTTCCGCCTGCAGTTTGATTTGCGTTTCAAGGTTGGTCAGGAAGTCGCCGAGCATTCGGAACTGACCGGCCATTGCCTCGGCCGATGCAAGCACCTCGTTTTGAAAAATATCCTGGTCCGGATGAGCACTGAGGTCATTTAACGCATTGAAGAATTTGTCGATGGCGGCATTCAGGCCGGTGTCCCCCGTAAGTTCACCGAATGCCGCCTCTATGCTGCTAAGCGTATTGGTTTCCTGTGAAACCTGACCGAGTAAAGACTGTTGCCGGAGAATTTCAAGTTCGAGAAGCGAGTCAATTATCCTGCTGGTACCCTTGACATCAACGCCCCCGCCTATGAGCATTCCCCACTCTTCTCGCGAGTAAGCAGGAGCCAGGTCAATCCTCTGGCGATGATAGCCCTCTGTGGCGGCATTGGCAATGTTATTACCGATGACGTCAAGCCCCTTGCGGGCTGCATTTAATCCGGAAAGCCCTATCTCAAAATTCCACATTTTGTCCGTATCCCTGTCAAAAACCCGCCTGCCTGTCCCTGCTTGCCGTAGGCAGGGGCCCCTGAATGTCGTTGTGGGGGGTCACAGGCGCATACTCATAAAAGCGGCGTCGCCCTGACGTGCAGTCAGGCCTGCTGAATCGTAGCAAACCAGGCCGGTTCGGCTGCGCTCGAAAACAGTCTTCAAAAGAAGCGAATTTATCCTCGCACAATCCGATAACAGTGCGACCGTCGAAACATATTCCCTCTGCACGCGTTCCACCAGGGCCTTCAACTTCTGCTGGCTTTCAGCGATAGCGGTCCTTATCGGCCCGGCAACACGCGTTTTGAGAATAGACAACGTCAGCTCCTCCGGCTTGAAGCCGAGCAGTCCGGCCATTTCCTTGCGCATCAGGCACCGGCTTTGCTCATTGGCCGAATACTCCTGTGCCTCGATTCGTATGTCGTCGAGAAGCCGGTCAAGACGCTGTTCGTCACGCTTTATCAAAAAGCTGCGAAGCTCGTTGAGATGCAGCGATGTCCGCTCGATATGTTCGATGTCTCGTTCGAGGACACCCAGCAGGTCTTCCGCCTTGTGTGATAATTCAACCGTCTGCTCGTTCATAAACTCTCATCCAGCGATTGTGCCGATGCGTCCGGTTTCTGTAGGTCAGTAAAAAACCGGTTCAAGTCCTTCCACAATCCCAGCCCGCCCTTGTCGGCAAGTTCCCGGCCAAGACAGAGCCAGAACAATCCCTTCACCTGGTCCGCCGCCGCGTCCTCCTCATCCCCACACTTGCCGATAGTATTTTTCATCTCATCGAGCAGCTTTGTCAGCAGGACCGATTCAAAGTCCTTGGCTAATTGCTCGGTCTTTCCGGCATCTGCGGATTTTGCAGAAACCGATTTGGCCTTGCCGGTTATACCTGTAAGTCCGCCGCCGACCGTTTCTTCCAGCGGCATCACAGGCGCTGTCAACATCAAATCGGAGCCATCCATAGACGTCCCTACATTATCTCCAGCCGGGCCTGCAGCGCTCCGGCCTTTTTCAAAGCGTTGAATATCGCAATCAGGTCCCTCGGTGTTGCGCCTATGGCGTTAAGCGTCTTGGCAAGGTCCGCGACGGTAACAGACCTGGTTACAGGAATCAGATAACCAGGTTTCTCCTCAACTCCTATCATTGTATCCGGAACTTTTTCAGTTGTCCCGGCGTCGGAGAAAGGCGCCGTCGGCTGAGAGACAATTTCCGTCTCTTTGACTTTGACGACTAAGCTGCCCTGAGAAATGGCCACCGCCGATATGCCGACGTTCTCACCGACCACAATCGTGCCCGTCCGCTCATTGACTACGACTATCGCCGGCACATCAACCACTACTTCAAGCCGGGTTATATCGTCAATAAAACCGGCTATGCCGGTCTGGGCAACCTCTTTTGGAACCTTTACTCTAATGGTGCCGGCGTCAACCACCACGGCACTGTCGGGGTGCTTCTCATTTATCGTTTTGCTGATGCGCTGCGCTGTCGTAAAATCCCCGTTTCTGAGATTGAAAGTAATAAACCTCTGGTCTGCGATTTGTTCGACGAACGTTGCGACTTCGGCCTGTTCGACAATAGCGCCGCCGGGTATTCTGCCGACCGTCTGATGGTTCTTTGAAATTGTCGCCTCATTGCCGCTCGCCGCCCAGCCGCCCAGTGACACTCCCCCCTGTGCGACCGCGTACACCTGGTCATCAAGTCCCTTCAACGGCGTGGGCAGCAGCATCCCACCCTGCAGGCTTTTCGCATCCCCTATGGCTGAAACATCCACATCGACGAGGGAACCTTCTCGTGCGAACGCCCCCAGTTCGGCGGTAACCATAACAAGGGCGATATTGCCTCCTGTCAATTCCTTTGGCGAAATCACTATCCCCGAATCTCTCAATATATTGGTCAGCATTTGGCGAGACGGCTGCGTAGTGTCCCCGGTGCCCGCCAGCCCGATGACCAGACCGATGCCTGAAAGAGGATTGCCGCGAATCCCCTGAATATCAACGATGTCCTTTATCCGCTCACAGCGCCCGACCTCGGCCAGGCCGAGCAGGATTCCCAACATCAAAATCAAACGGTATTTCATAAACAGCTATCCTCAAAAAACTGCACGGTCAGAACGGCCAGATAATATCGAATATTCTGCCCATCCAGCCGGGCCTGGTATATGGTTCGGAAACGCCGCTGTTCCTGCTGACGATTCGGAAATCGGCCACCTGCTGACTCTTTATTGTGTTGTCAAACGCAATGTCGCTCGGGCGGACGATGCCGCTTACTTCGATGATTTGGGTGTCCCCGCTTATATTGCGGTTGCGGGTGCCCATAACAACGAGGTTGCCGTTTGGCTGAATGTCCACGACCGTCACGGTAACGCTGTCCTCGAAGCTGCGTTCATCCTTGTAGTCGGCTTTGCTCTTGAGATTATTGCTGGATTTAGCGCTCATTCCGAACTCGCCGAGGTCGGCAAAGCCGCCGACTTCCCCATTAAAGGTGTTTGACTTGTCGGTATCTTTCTTCAAGTCCCTTTTTGCCTTGTTATCAACCTTGCTGTCTTCGGTGATTTTGATGGTCAATATGTCACCGATGCTCCGGGCGGTGTCGTCGGCATACGGCTTTCGGTTGTTTTTGTCCCTTTTGGCCCAAATTGACCCCCCCTGCGCATAAGCGGCGACAAACAGCACCGAGAAAAGACATACCAGTGCAAAACCGAGCCGCATATTGTCCGCCGAAGGCGAGACCTCGCCAAATGGCGGGCCCGCCGAAGACGACGTCCTCATCGCACGATTCGATATGCTATGCTTCATTATTGCTTCCTTTTAGAAAACGGGTTCCACGGTTCCATCTTCATTGACTTTAGCCAGTATCACACGCTGCGAATCAATATTTCGCACCTTTATGCACTCGCCGAGCTTGCCCTGCTGAATGGCCTTACCCATCGCAGTCACAACAAGGCCGGGTCTTTCGATTCGTATCACAACGGTTTGATTGCGCTCGATTACCACCGGCGGTTGGGAGGCCTTTGCCATACCTGAGCCGATGACGGTCCCCGCAGCCAGATTGCGCACCGCGACAAGCCCGTAAGGCGCTGACCAGTCAGCCGGTTCCGGTTCGTCCGAGACGACCTTTTCAATTCTTGTATTATCCGGCGTTATTGTCGCACCCGCCGCCATATCCGTCACCATAACTACCCTGCGAACATTGTATTTCGGACGAAAAATAACCTGCCGGGTCCCTATCACTTCGCCGTCTGCAACTACGCTGACCTCGGTAGTGGCCTGACCATTCGCGCCGCGTGAAACCAGGCGTGGCAATAATTCGATACTTTGGGCTTTATTAGACAAAACCAGCTCCGCCGGCAAACGCAGCGGCTCCCACCTTGCGATTGACCGCTCCCTGACGTTGTCGGCTAAAAACGATGACGCCGACTCAATAAAATTGTCGCCTTTAATCACCTTCACCATCCGGCTGACGGTAACTTTATCAGCCCCTGATAACACAGGGTCGCAGGCAGGCATTCCGCTGCAAGCCAGCCGGCTCAGGATTAGCGAACGGTCTATTGTTATCTTCTGCCCAGGAAGTGAGATTCGACCAAGCATAACTTCTCTGGCCTTTGACGCCAGCGGCTCCTGGCCTGTTACAACTGCGACCTGACCCAGCGTCAAGCTCTCGCTTTCGACTGCGGCCTCTTTCGGCAAATGGATAGTCAGTCGTGCCTGCGATGCAGACCCGTCCTCCGCAGCAGCAGCATAGCCGCTATGGAGGGTGGAATCCGAAGAGTCATTACCCGTTGATGACCAACACAACTGCGTCACCATCAGTAACAAGGCAACAGCCAAACCGGTTATCTTATCGCTCATACCATCCCACCTATCTGCCAATAGTCGTTGCAGTTTGTAACATTTTGTCTCCGGCCTGAATCGCACGGGAGTTGGTTTCGTATGCCCGCTCGGCCGTTATCAAATTCACAAGCTCGGTTATCATTTGAACGTTGGACTTTTCCAGCATACTCGCCTGAATAGAGCCAAATCCGTTTTCCCCCGGCGTGCCCGTTACCGCCGTGCCGCTTGCCGCGGTCTGTGAAAACAGGTTATCACCCTCGTTTGACAATCCGGTGGGGTTTGGAAAGCGAACAAGCTGCAAATTACCGACAACGGACTGCGTGCCGGAGGCATCGGTAACATTGACCGTGCCGTCTTTACCAATGTCAACAGCGGAGGCATCCGTCGGGAGTGTGATTGCCGGCTCTATGAAATAACCGGTCGAAGTAACTATCTGCCCGTTGGCATTGACCTGCAAGGCGCCGTCACGAGTATATCTTGTGTCGCCGTTCGGCAGCGTTACCTGTAGAAATCCATCACCGGAGATGGCGACATCCAGCGGCCTGCCGGTATTCTCCATCTCTCCAATGGTAAATACCTTGGTCGTTGAAGCAGCCCGCACGCCACTGCCTATCTCCAGCCCCGTGGGAGAATTGATACCCGAGGCAATCTCCGCACCGGCCTGGCTCATCTTCACGTAGAGCAGGTCCTGGAAATTGATTTGGCTGCGCTTAAAGCCGGTGGTGTTGATGTTGGCAAGGTTGTTGGCAATGACATCCACCATCATCTGCTGAGCGGCCATACCCGTCGCCGCCGTGGAAAATGCTTTCAACATAACAATAATCTCCTCAAAACTAACTGGTGTGAACGGCTGATTCGACTTTAAGTGTTCCCATAACCCGCCTCAGTTGGTCAACCCATCGCAACGCTCGTAAGACTGCTCGAGTTTTCCCGCTGGGCTGATACATATCTCATATTGGCCTCATAGAGACGCGTCACCATTATCATATCAACCAGTTCGTCGACTATTTTGACGTTGGATGCTTCCTGATAGCCCTGCTTGATTACGATATTCTCGGCGGGCGCCGGCTGGATGTTTTTGTCGGGCATTACAAAGCAATTGCCGCCGACGGGAACCAGTTTGCTTTCGTTGTCCTTAAAATCTGCTGTTTTGATTTTGCCTATGTTGATTCCACCGGCGCTGATTCGGCCGTCTGCGGAGGCCTGAAGCTCCGAAAGCCCTACTGTAACAGGCACCGTGATAGAACCGGCCTCTCCTGCAACTGACCTGCCCATTAAATCAACTATCTGCCCATTCGCATTCGTCGCAAATGCCCCGTTGCGTGTATAGACTGGCCCTTCGGGCGTCTCCACAACAAAAAAGCCCCTGCCCAGCAGGGCAAAATCCAGTGTCCTTTCGGTCTGGACAAGACTGCCCTGTGAAAAATCAAATGCCGACTCCAATTCTATCGTGCCGGGAGAATACGTCTCGGCTCCTGCCTGTTGTGCGTCGAGGGCCTTCGAGAAGGCGTTACATCTCCGTTTAAACCCGGCAGTGCTCGCATTCGCCAGATTGTGCGTGATTATTTCAAGCTCTTGCGTCAGCGCGTCAATACTGGTGACGATTTGTGTCGGCGCCTCCGTCATTTCGACTCCTCCTTTGCGCCGACGGGCTTTGCTGCGGTGTCTTTCGTTTCCTGTGAACCGCCGGCACTTGGCTTCGCTGCCTCCGTCGCTTTCGCAACTCTCATCGCATCAGCGAGCTGGGCCGTCTGCTCCTCGCTTAGTCCAGCCAGTTCGACGGCCAAACGACGTGCGTTTGGCGCCTTCATTAATTCAGCCGGCTGGGTGGTCTGCTGGACGGGTCCTACATCTTCGATTAACTCCAACGTTTGGCCGCCTCCTCCGACACTGGCTAAGCCAATCACCACCAGCACCCTGTCCCCGACATTCGCTTTCAGCGTCGTCTCAAGAGATACAACGCGGCCAACAAGGCCGGTGATGATTGCAGGCAAGAATACCGGAAGTTGCTGATTCCATTCCACCCCAGTCAACAACTCCGGCGGCGACGGCGAACCGCCCTGCTCTGGTCGTTGGTGATTGCCGTTGCCTGCCGGCTCAAGTCTCTTTGCAGAGGGAAACATCGCTATAAAAGCCGCCCTGCCCACTGAAGAATTCGCCGGCTTCGCACCTGCCGATTTATCAACGGGCTTAGCTGCACTGCCTACCGCCGAAGAAGAAGAGACCTTGCGAAAGCCCAGCTTCCCTCGCAAATCGGCCAACTGCTTTTCCAGTTGGCTCGTCTCAGTCGTTGGCTTACCTCCAGAAAAGCTTTCCTTAAACAAAATGCCGGCGCCCTGCTCAAAGGTTTCGCCCATAGCGAAAATATCCTCGCTCTGCTTCAGCCCGGCCTTTATTGCGATGGCCATAAGCAACTCGGTCTCTGATTCGGTCAGCCGCTTTCTCGCTGCGTTGTCGGAGAACGCCTTTTCAGCGGCTTTGAGTTCGCGAACCTTTCTGCACAAGCTGACAACCACAAGCGCGATGATGGAAACCACCAGCACAACCACTATAGCAGCGATAAACCACTTGCTGCCCATAACGCTGCTGTGGTCGAGCCGTTGTGTCGCCCGAAATCTTTCATGCGCCGTCAGCCCCACCACCACCTCCGCCAAGCGGACCGCAATAAGAGCTGACACTGCCATAATCAATTGCTCCGAAAACTTAAGTGATAAGCGTGGCCAGTTCCTTCAATATTTCGGTTGCAACCCTGATTGTTCTGGCATTCGCCTGAAACCCGTTTTGTGCGTTAATCAGGTTGATGAACTCGGTGGCAACATCAGCGTTGGACTTCTCCAGAGAACCACCATGCACGGTGCCGGCGCCACCGGTAAGCGCCTGTGTGGCCACGGCTTCACCGGAGTTAGCTGATGGAATGAAGTAATTGCCGCCGACATTTTCCAGACCGGACGTATTCTGGAACAAGGCAACCTGCAAAGCACCGATATTTTTCTTTACGCCGTTTGAAAACGCACCGATAAGCAGACCTTCCTTATTTACCGAAACAGTGGAAAGACGCCCGGCACTGTAGCCATCCTGCTCTCTCGCTACAGCGGTGGAGTTGCCCGCAAACTGCGTCAAACCATCCAACTGCCCGACTACCCCCATCGACATTCCGATGGTCTGCGGATTAGCCGTGTCGTGCGCAAAGGTTATTACGAACTGAGCAGCGTTGTTCAGCCCGGCGTATGAGCCGTCTGTTGCGTTAAACTCAATCCCTCTTATCCTTCGATTGTCAGGTGTTAGCTCCTTCACGTCACCGGTTATCGACGTAAGGACCATATCCCAGGTATTTGGTGTTTCCGTGCGGACAAATGCCCCGCTCAATACGTGCTTGCCGCCCTGGCTGTCGTACACGGTGATGTTGACGTTCTTGACCTCTTCGCCGCCAACAGTAGTCACCTCGAAATATGGCGGCATCGCCAGTTCAGCCGTTCCACTGTTCGAAAATGCCAGTCGCACATCAGAAAGACTACACCCACTCTCGGCATCGGTTACGCGTATCTTGCCGTTAACTAATGACGCCGTGCCGCTTGACCCGAGCACGCTGTTTATGTGCGTTATAAGCTCATCAAGTGTCGTTGTGTCGGTAACACTCAGCCCCGTCGCATCAGACAGGGGATTGTTACTGTGGTCAAAACCCGAAACTGTTATTGTCGCCGAACTCAGAGTTCCTGCGGTGAACTGGTCGAGTGCATCAATCTCGGTCGCGCCGTCCGCCACCATACCATTGCTGGACGTAAATGCCTTATTTGACGCAAGCACATTCGTCTGTGTGGTCGGAAGGGTCGCATCGGCACTCAGATTGCCTGCGACTTTCACCTCACTGGTAGCATTGGCCGCCATCGCCACGTCGTAAGGCACGTGCACATTGCTGTCGCCAGCTACCTGGAAACTGTCGGCCTCACCCACTGAACCGATACGCTGCACACGATAGCCGGTGGCGGGGTCCACAAGAACCGAATCCTGGTCAACCGCAAAAGCCCCTGCCCGCGTGTAAACATACTGCTGGCCGTCGCTCAGAACAAAATATCCCTCACCTTCAATCGCCAGGTCCAGCGGGTTGCCGGTGTTTACAATGTTGCCCTGCGACATATTCGGCGTAATGCCCGATACACCCACGCCGCTGCCCATCTGCACCGGGTTGGTGCCTCCGGTATTCACGGTGGGCTGTGACGCCTTCCTGATTGTCTGGCTTAGAAGCTCGGCAAACAGGATTCTGCTGGCCTTGAACGCAGTCGTGTTTACATTGGCAAGGTTGTTGCCGGCCACGTCCAGCATCTGCTGATGCGCCTGCAAACCCGTAACTCCCGACGACAATGCAAAACTCATTTCCGTTTCTCCTTAATTCTAAGATTCACTTTCGCCAATAGTGCGAGTTCAGCTCTCAACCAAGACAACAGCATCAAGTCCGAGCGTGTACTCCTGGGACAGGTCACCCTCTCCGACCGTCACGCCCAAAAGACACTCTTTTGTGTCTGTATCATTGAAGACCGAATCCACCCGGCCGGTCAGTTTCCCCAACACACCAGTAACGTCATCCTCTGCAAAGAAGGTTACATTCCTATCTATAAGCGAGTTGGCATAACTGCGTTGCGTGTTAGCCATAACCGCAGAGAAACTGCTGTTAAGTGATTCAATTTGCCCTAATTGCGAAAGTTGCGCAAGTTGAGAGGCCATTTCGTTGTTGTCTAACGGCTCCAGCGGATTCTGGTTCTGCAACTGGGCCACAAGAATCTTCATATAATCCATCTGTATTTGACTGGCACTCCCCGTCACGGACGACACAGCCATAATTCATTTCTCCTAAACTTCAGCACAACCACATTTTTCAACCAATCCTGACTTCACATCTACTCACCGTAGTGTCCATCCCATGAGCAATCGCCGTGCCAAAGCAGGGCCTCGGCCCCCCATCAAATCACATAACCTTTGCAATAATAATACCTTATAAACGTATAAACGTAACCTGCCACTGCTACTTCAGCACTTATCCTCCCTTCCCAAAGCAAGTTTATCGCAGAAATTTCTGCCGCCCCGGAAGAACTTGCCCGCCAGACGCACAGCGGGGCTACCTCAGCAATTCCAAGGTGAGGTTGCCCGCGGCTCAACTGAGCTCGCATGTCCTGAGTGAAGTCGAAGGGCCGAAGTCCGCAACGGAGTTGTCGAAACATTCATCCTCGCTCCATCTAAACAAGTTTTTTTCTCAATCGCGCCAGACTTTGACCGCCCCGCACCCATTTTGGCTTGGAAGAACGCTGTATCAGATCTTGCCGGCCGGACCAAAATGGGTGCGGGTAAAGTCCGATAAGAATTAACTCGTCTCGACGTCCCATAAAACCTTCTGCGGTTCGCGCTGCACTTGTATAATAGTGAACTAAATCCCCGCCCAACTCCATTGTGCTGTAGGCAGTCAACGCACACAAGATAAACAGTCGCCGGTATTATCGCCCCGTCCCATAAAAAATTAAAGATGTCCCCATCAAAGAGTCGATTTACCGGACATCTATGGGGACATTGAAATCGAACCGTGGGGGACAACGCTGATGGCACCGATGCATAAATGGTTCTCCGCAGAATTGTTGTAGTAAGCAGGCAAGTTGAAATCCAGGAATTAGCCCGCCGCGTTGCGCAGCAGGTCTTGGTCGCCGATGACGCAGCGGAAGCTGTTGATATTGCGGCAACGGTTGACCCTGACTTGATGCTCTTGGATGACCTCCTGCAGCGAAACGACATCTGCACGATTTTAGACGCGTCCCATAAAAAATCGCGTGCTCCTGTTGTCGTTGTGGGTACCAGCAATGTCCAACCCGCCTGGTCTGCTCAGTTCACGCAGGATGGCTCGCTTTATTATCTGCCCACCATTAACGACTATGACCAGCTTCAACAAATCCTAAGCAAAATCCGGGCTCGGGCAGACTACAATCGCCCGACTGCCGTAAACGGATTCTTCGCTGACGCGTTGGCCGAGTCCGTCTCGATGGTGGGCAAAAGCAAGGCAATTCTTCACACATTGAAGATGCTCAAACTGGTTGGTGCCAGCAGTTGCAACCCGGTGCTGATAACAGGCGAAACAGGGACGGGAAAGGAGCTGGCCGCCAAAGCAGTCCACATCATCCGCCATCCGGGCGAACAATTTGTCGCCGTCAACTGTGCAGCACTGACGGCAAATCTGCTGGAAAGCGAGCTTTTCGGCCATGTAAAGGGTTCTTTCACTGGCGCCGACAGGGACAAAACGGGCCTGCTCGAGCTGGCCGGCCAGGGCACAATCTTTCTCGACGAAATCAGCGAGATGCCATTAGACCTTCAAGCGAAATTGCTTCGCGTTCTGCAGGAGAAAACCTTTAGAAAGGTCGGCGGTATAACCGATTTGGTCTGCAAAGCCACCATAATAACATCGAGCAACCGCGACCTGAGACAGGAGATGCGAGACAATAGGTTCCGACACGACCTCTACTATCGGCTGAATGTCTGCCCCATCACTATCGCGCCACTGCGGACTACCGAAAGAAGAACCGACATCCGGTTGTTGGCCGAGTTCTTTCTCAAAAACTCAACTATCTGTTCCACCAAGATAGGCAAGATAACTTCTTTTACCGAGATGGCCGTCGAAGCCATTGAAAAACATAACTGGCCCGGCAATGTCCGTGAGCTTCGCAACGTCATCGAAAGGGCGATTCTGCTGGAAACCACAGACAAGATTGGATTGAGCAGCATTCTGATTGAGCCGACAGACTGCGATGCTGCCGGTCGAGCCGAAGCCGGCCGCAGCGTTCAGGACTTTTCGCTTGATAAGGCAGAGCGTGAACTTATAGCACGTGCCCTGCAGGAGAGCGGCTGGCAAAAAACAAAGGCAGCGGCTCTGCTGGGCATAACCCGCGCGACGCTCTATGCCAAAGTAAAACAGCATAACATCCAAAGAGGCACTTACATCCCAAAAGCCACTCAGGACGACGCGTCTTGTCCGGTCGAACCCGAACCTGCGACGGTAGCTTGACAGGCCCTGCCGCAACTTAACCTACCCGCCATTTGGCCCGGCCTCGCTGAGGCCCTCGGCTTCGCCGCGAGGCGGGCGAGGTCTCGCCTTCGGCGGACGCGACCTCCTGTGTATCCAGCCCCAATAGCACTGTAAGAAAATCCATCGGCCCGTTCAGAATCCTGACACCCCTCAACCAGCCAAAACCGCTTACTACAGTCCTAAAACCGCGTTTTACGCTGGAAATCGACAGTTTGCAGGCAAATACCGGCATCTCGACACACCTGGCATAGCCGTTGCAACCTCTCAATCGGGAAAAAGACTGCGAACCGGCGGCTCGCAATTTGATTTAACCCCGGTGAAACCGGGGAATTGGTTGTGCCGGGCCGTTCGCGACTAAAGCAATGGCAATACGAAGACGTAAATTGATGCGAGAAAAGAAGTCGCCCGAACTCTCGCCGGCTCCGACGCCCGCGGAGGGCCAGAACTCTGCGCAGCCACCCAATGAAACAGGTAACACAACCACTGGCTCTGCGGATATCCCTGTGCAAGTAAGCGGCGTCAGCCCGGACAGCCCCATACAATCAACCGCACCAGCCGAATCAGGTTCAATACCGATTCGCAATGATTCAACAAGCTCACTACCACAAGCGAAGTCGAGGCGTCGAAAACTCTCTCTGCTGCAAAAGGTCCTTATTGGCGGTGTTATTCTCAGTGCCGCCCTTCTAACCTACTCACTCGTCGAATCACCATCCGGTCCGAAAACCCATCTGCAGGCAGATGCGGCTCAAACCCCGCTACCCGCCGCGGAAGCAAACCAGTTGTCCACTCCACAAAAAGATGCCAACCAGTCAGCAACACAACCCAGCGAGTCACCCGTTGCGAAAACCGAGCCGTTGTCCCTTCAGCTTGCTGAGAGTTACTACGCGGCGAAGGATTACGTCAGGGCGTATAGCACCTGCGAGCGACTGTGTCAAAATCTTGTTGCCCAGGACTTCGAACTGGTAAGAGACTTTCTTCGGCTCCGAATGGCCCTCTGCTTAGAGAAAAAGTCCTACTTTGACAAGGCCAACGAGCTGCTTAGGACGGTTGCTGAAAGTCGGTCGGTCGCCCTGAGAGCCATCGCCAATTACCACATCTCGCTGCTCGAGATGAATGCAGGTCAATATCTCAAGGCCCGAACGAGGGCTTACAAGGCCATTGCCCTGACCGGGGCGTTGGCCTTCGACTCGGAGTGGGCACTTACGCTCGAGCAAGACTGCCATTTTCTTGTAGCTGAGGCGGTAACGAGACAGGTCTTTTCATTGTGCGACGCTGACAAGGAGCTTCCACGGCAATTGTGGTCCCACCCGACAGAGAAAGAATCCCTGACGGGACTGAATGAAACCGAACTGCAAACAGTGCTGAACTCCGGCATCGAACGATTCAATAGCGGTTTGCTGGCTCCGCAGATTCGAGCGGCGGAGCCGAGCGGCACAGTGAGTCGCTGGTCTGTTCTCTGCAACGGCCCGGGCGTCGAGGAACTAATGGCAAGATTCGCCACCAACGCTGCACTCGACGTCAGGTGGGTGCGCAATACCGACGTCGCCGCCAAAACCGAACCTCGCCCGGCATCGGGCGGGGCCGGCTGGAATCGCCCCGTCACCCTGTATCTGCCAGCAGCAACTGCTCAACAGGTGGCGGCGACGGCAGCGGGGGCCGTTGGCCTTCTCGCACAGCTCGATGACACGAACACCATAACAATAACCGACCCCGCAGAATATTCCTCCCTGTCCGAGCACACGCGGCTGCTCAACGAACATGCGATATGGCTCTGGAGAAAACTGTTGCTGATGTACAGCGACGACCAGCGGATACCAAACGTTCACTTCGCGCTGGGTATCCTGCAGGATCAGAGAGACCAGGTCGCCGAGGCAATAGCTGAATACAAATTAGTCGCCAATCGTTACCCCCAAACGCCACTTGCACCTTTTGCCCTGCTGCGTTCGAGTCGGATTAAGACCAACCTGCGGGACTACACAGGCGCCAGTGGCGACCTCAAACAGCTTATCGAGCAATACCCGGACAATGAGCTGATTGGGCAGGCCCACCTGGACCTGGCTGAGACCACGATGAAGGCGGGCTTTTATGACCAGGCCTGCTCGCTTTACAGAAAGGCATACACCCTCGGGCTTTCCACCGAATCCAAGACCATCGCGGCATTCGGCGCCGGCAGGTGTTTTTATCAAATGAGCAATTACGAATCTGCAATAAAGTGGCTTACGCTTTACATAGAGGCCACAGGGAAACAACAGCATTTCGCACAAACCGCGGCTCGGTTTAGCTCGCCGAAGTCCGCAAAACAGGAATCGCAGGGCGGGGCCAACCTTTATACCGCCTATCTTCTGCTTGGTAGGGCAAATCTGGCTCTCGGAAACCTGCAGCAGGCCTGCGACGCCCTGGAGCGTACCGCGAAACGAGCTGCCGCCAGTGATGATTACCTCGATGCAATATCGTCGCTGGTCGAGGCGCAAATTAAGCAGGAGAATTTTGTCGCGGCCCTTGGCACCATCGAAAACGTCCGCGCCTGGTCTTTTTCGCAAGAGCAGGTAACACGGCTGCTGCTGCTCAAGAGCAACGTTCTGCGCGCAATCGGGCTGGCCGACCAGGCAATAACAGCCCTTACCGACAGGTCACAATATCTCACCGACACACAACTGAAAGCCAACGTAATACTCGAACTGGCCAGATGCCACATCGCCGCTCAAAACCTTGACCTTGCCAGAACGCACCTTACGGAGGTTCTTTCGCTGGTCGAGCCGGGTCCTGTCTCCCAGCAGGCATCTCTTGAGCTTGCCGATGTCTGTCTGAAGCTCGGCGACCACCGGCAGACCATTTCAATCTGCACAAAACTGCTTGACTCGTCGGCCTCCGAACAGACAAAACAGCAGGCCTCAAAAATTCTCGCCTCGGCTTACAGCGGGCAGGAAGACTATGACAAGGCGGCACTGGCGCTGCTGACGGCGTCGGTTTTGCCCGATACGGAAAAGCAAACAATGGGCGGCGATGCCGCCGGCAGAGGCAACCAGTAAAACTTTCGGCGACAGATGGATTTGAAACTACCGACAATGAGCACAACAAACGAAGATTTTGATATCGACCGACGCTCAAAGGATAGCCCAATGCTCGTCCGATGTGGCCGGTTAATGGTATGCGCCTGTGTCCTGATGGTTGTATCCTTTGGTTGCAAAGTCGCCTGCGGTGAAATCAGTATCGATGAACTTGACCCAACATCGCTGCTGGCGACCGATTTTGCACAGAGCGATGAGGAACGGGGGCTGCTTGATATTCAAATGCCGACGCAGGTGACTTCGAAGTCCGACCAGCCGAATTTCGACACCGCTCAGCCAACCACTAATCTGGCACCGAACTTCGTAGCTGCGGTCAAGGACGAAATATTCCAAATCAGTCCCCCGCCTGCTGCCCCCCCCGCCAGGCAATCCGAGTTCCAACTGCGGAAAAGCATCGTCAGTCCCCCGATCCAACGCCGCGACAACGGCAAAGCGGATGACCTCAGACAAATGATTGAAAAACTTCGCTCAGTGACATTCGAATCGCAACAGCCCGCCCAACTGCCGGCCGATACCGCAGCGGCTATATCGCCCGAACCGAACACCGCCTCAACTGCCAAACCAGCGACACAACCTGTTCCTGTATCCGCTCAGCCGGAAGCGCCCGCCAAATCGATGAGCGACCTGACACTTCAAACCATCCAGCATCTGCTGAAAGACCCCAATCACATCTCCAATGCTCTGGAGCTTGCGGAAATTCTGTATCGAAGCGGTAAACCCGGTCCTGCGGGGTTATGTTACAAACAGGCCCTCAATTCAATTGCGGCTGACGACCCCAACCGGGCCGGTGAAAGAGCATGGGTATTGTTCCAGATAGGCAATTGCCTGAAATATGACGACCCGAACACAGCCAGGGAAAGCTACGCCGAGCTGATTAGAACACATCTCGACTCGCCCTGGGCTGAAATCGCCAAGTCGGAGCACGGCCTGATTGACTGGTACCAGCAGAACCAGCCGCGAAAACTAATCCAGGAGCTTAACCGGTAAAACCACGGACTCGTCTCGGCGAAGGCCGAGCCGTAGCCGGACAAACGGAGTATTAAAAGTGACTGAAATAAACCTGCCAAACGCAAGACCAAACACTCAGCCCGACCAAGCTACAAATGTCCTTCTGGTAAGCCAGGCGTCTGACCTTGTCCGCCTTGTTCTTGAGACACTTGCTCGCAAAGGAATACAGGGGATGGTGGCCGGCGACGCCGAGGCCGCCCTCGATTTCCTCGACAAAAACGACTGCGGCCTTGTGCTGACCGACAACACGATAAGTCGGCAGGTCGGCATCCCCGCCCGGAAAGACGACGTCTTTGAGCTGCTTGCGAAAATCAGGACGGGCTGGCCGGAACTGCCCGTCGTTATGGTCGCCGGCGACGACGGCCGCAAGACACAGGTCAAACAACAGATAATCGAAACCGCCGTCAGGGCAATACGAGCCGGCTGCTGCGATTTTCTCCCTCAACCCGTCAGCCGGGACCGGCTGGCAAAGCTGCTCGACACAATTGTCCCCAACCGGCCCGTGCAGACCATCGCTTCAACCGAGGAAGGAACCGGCTGCATTTACAAAATCGTCGGTAAAAACGCCAATCTCATACAAACGGTCAACCTGGCCAGAAAAGTAGCCCCCACGTCCGCCCCCGTCCTGATAAGCGGCGACAGTGGAACTGGAAAAGAGCTTATATCATACGTCGTCCATTACAATAGCCGTCGAGCACAGGGACCTTTCGTAAAGGTGAACTGTGCGGCGCTTTCTGAAACGCTGCTCGAAAGCGAATTATTCGGACACGAAAAGGGTGCATTCACGGGGGCTTACGCCCAGCGAAAGGGACGCTTCGAGGCGGCGCACGGCGGGACGTTGCTTCTGGATGAAATCAGCGAAACACCGCTGAGATTTCAGGCCAAACTCCTGCGTGTGCTCGAACAGCAGGATTTCCAGCGAGTCGGCGGCAACGAAAACATCAAAGTCGACGTGCGCATCATAAGCACGACAAACAAGGACCTCTCGCAGGAGCTCGCCGAGGGGCGGTTCCGCCAGGACCTTTACTATCGGCTTTGCGGGGTCCGGCTGGTTGTATCTCCGCTAAGGCAGCGCAAGGAAGACCTCCCGGATTTAGTCTGGCATTTTGTCAACATCTACGCCGGCCAGGCCCAACGTCGCATAAACCGCCTCGACCCGGCAATGATGGAACTGTTCTCGAAATACCACTGGCCCGGCAACGTTCGCCAACTGCGAAATGTGATTCTGACGTCGCTGGTTCTGGGCGTCGGCGAGACGCTCTCTCTGGCTGATGTATCCTGGCTCTTTAATGAGCTGCAGCCACTGCCCGAAATCGTGGATGCGGCTCGACTGAGCTCGCCGAAGTCCAAACAGCAGGAATCAGACTCGGCAACCCCGCTCGACGGCGCCCTGGCGGGAGTCCCGCTTGCTCAACTCGAGCGCCAAGCCATTCTTGAAACGCTCAAACAAACAAACGGCAATCAAACCAGGGCAGCAAAGGTGCTGGGCATCAGCGACAGGACGCTGCGAGACAAGATTAGACGGTACCGGCAGCAGAGATGCCTCCAGCCGGCGTAACAACAAACATAAGATAATTGTAGATTATAAAAAAGGAGAAATATGGCTGATGAAAAAGTAGAAGAAAAGCCGCAGGAAAATGCGGCCGACAAGCCCGCCGAAAAAGGCAAGGGGCGCTCGATAATCCCGTGGATAATAATTGCGGTGGTCGTCGTGGTTGCAGCAGGAGCCGGACTTGGGCTGGGGCGATTATTTGCCGGCAGCAGCAAACCCGAAACTGCTGCGCCCACCCCGCCGTCAGAACAGCCCGTCGCTGCCGAGCAGCTTAAGCCCGATGTGCCCGCCACAAAGCCGGAGAATGTGTGGTACATTGATTTGGACCCGGTAGTGGCCAACCTCGACGAGCCAGGCGCAACACGCTACGTTCGGGCCGCCCTCACGCTCGAAATGAGCGGTGAGATAAGTGCCGAGAAAGGGACTGCATTTCTCGAACAGAAAAAGCCGCTCTTAAAAAACCTGCTGACAATATACCTCGCGGGGCTGAGCATCGAAGCAACCCGGGGCGACAAGAATCTCAAAAGGATACAATTCGAGATTTGCGACACATTCAACGAGAAGCTCTTCCCCAACAGCAAGCCCCTCATTAAGGGGATACTAATCAAGGAATTTGCCGTGCAATGACCAAGACAACCGAGAACAACCCGGGCAGAACAAGGATACAGCAGCTTCTCGCAGCCATCGGCTCCAATACTCGCGAAGACGACAAGCAAGTGGAAGCCGTTGACTACGATTGGCATCAGCCGCACTTTTTCAACAGCCAAGAAACGAAAAAATTGGCGGGCTTCACCACGAAAGCAGCGGCCCTGATAGCCGGAAAGTTCGGCGCTTTGTGCCAGAGCAGTTTTGAGGTAACAATTACTTCCACCAGTGAGCACTTCGCCGGCCAATTTCTCGGACAGGACCCGGCCGGCAAGACACAAGGCCCCGGCAATTATTACCTGCCGTTCAGAACAGAGCAGGAAGACCCCTGCGGATTTATCAGTATCCCCCCCCAAACCGCCATCATCTGGACGACCCAGTTGCTCGGCGACACAGACTCGACCAAACCCCTCTCCGGGCTGGAGGCGTCGTTTTTCTTTGATATGGCCTCGCTCATCGTCGAAGCCATTACAGGAGCCGGCGAAAAGTGCAGCTTTCATCCTGCCGCCGACGCTATGACAGACCATCTGCCGCTTCAACTCAAAGGGACTGAAGAGTTTTGCAAAATCACCTTTCAGGTCAAAAAGACCGGCTCTGAAACCGGTTCGGAGGCGCATATTCTCGTCCTTTGTGAGAAGCTGGCGCCGGCAATCGGCGAAACTGCACAAACAGGCAAATTCTCCGCCAAGGACATCGCCCGTGCAATCCAAAATCACATCGAAAAAATACCGGTGCCGATTACCGTTCAACTGGCTTGTGTGCCCGTAACCGTAGAACAGATAATGAGCCTCACTGTTGGTGACGTATTGCTCCTCGACAAGAAAATTGACGAACCGGTCCAACTGATTGCCGCCGGACGAACGGTCTGTCGAGGCCTTTGCGCAAAATCAGCAGGCAAGTATGCCTTGGCGGTAACCGAGGCCGTTTTCGAGACAACGTAAATGCAGATTAAATTGATAATTCAAGGAACCTGATATATGCCTGAAACAGCCCAAGCCGTAGCAGAAAAAATTGAACAGAACCAGGACGGTTCTGGTGATACAAAGACCAAAGCTCAGGCCGCTGACTTCACGGAGGCCGTCGAAACCAACGCAACAGGCGCCGGCGGCAGCATCGATATCCTGCTCGATATGACCATCCCGGTAACTGTAACCATCGGCACTACACAAATACCCATCCGCCGTCTGCTCCAGCTCGGCCCCGGCTCGGTGGTAAAACTCGATAAACCAGTCGACGCGCCGATGGACCTGTACCTCAAGGACACCAAATTCGCAACCGGCAACGTAGTTGTGGTTGACGGCCGATTCGCCGTGAAAATCAAACAAATACTCGGCCTCGGCGAGATAAAGCCGGAGGAAAAGAAATGATTAAACCGTACTCGCCGCACAATTATGAAAAAACAACCCAAATCAGATACAGGCAAAGATAATGGCTGAATCCACGAAACCAACTTTGTCACCGGCGCTCGATACGCCGATTATGCCGCACATCAACCTCATCATGGCCGGCGGCCTGGTAACGATACTGGCAACACTCATAGTGCCGCTTCCCACACCGCTGCTGGATATGCTGATTGCCTCCAGCATATCGCTGGCGGTGGCCATCCTGATAATCACACTCTCGGCCAAAGAGTCGCTTGAACTGTCCACCTTCCCGTCGCTTCTGCTTTTTACTACTCTGTTTCGCCTGTCTTTGAACGTCGCCTCAACACGCCTTATACTCCTCCAAGGCAACGCCGGCAAAATCATCCAGACCTTCGGCAACTTCGTCACGGGCGGCAGTTTCGTCGTCGGCCTGGTGATATTCCTCATACTCGTCGTTATCCAGTTCATCGTTATCACCAAAGGCGCTGAAAGAATCAGCGAAGTGGCCGCGAGATTCACGCTCGACGCAATGCCCGGAAAACAAATGGCCATCGACGCAGACCTCAACGCAGGGCTTGTCACCGAACAGCAGGCTAATGACAGAAGAATAAAGATTGTCAAAGAAAGCGAATTCTACGGTGCGATGGACGGCGCCAGCAAGTTCATCCGCGGCGACGCAAAGGCCGGTCTGGTTATCACCATTATAAACATCATCGGCGGCATTGCGATGGGCTATTCCCGCGGCCTGACCATCCTGGCCGCAATAAAGACGTATTGCATCCTGTCCATCGGCGACGGCCTGGTCAACCAGATACCATCCGTGATAATCTCCATAAGCTCCGGCTTCCTCGTAACAAAAATCTCTTCGCAGCACAGCGTTGGCCAGGACCTCGGCAGGCAATTCCTCAAAAGCAGCGAGCCGTTGTCCATCGCATCGCTGATAATCGCGGGCCTGGCCTTGGTGCCCGGATTGCCAAAGATTCCGTTTTTGCTTCTGGCCGCCGGCACCGCTATGTTCGGCAGGGTCGCGGCAAAGAACGAAATGCCCGGCCAGAAAAAATTGCAGACCGCCGGCGAAAAGGGCAAGGAAAACGAGCCGCCTGTCGAAGAACTACTCGATGTCGACCGTATCTCCGTTCAGGTCGGCGTGCGCCTTATCGCTATGGTCGACCCGCGAAAAGGCAGCAGCATCTTTGACCGCATCGGGGCGCTGCGGCGAAGATTCGCACAGCAATTAGGCATCATTATTCCGCTGGTCCGCCTGCGCGACAATATAAATCTCGAACCCAACGCCTATGAAATTCGCCTGTCCGACCTGCCCGTCGCAAGGGGCCGGCTCGAGCCGGATATGCTGCTGGGAATGGATTCGGGAACCGTTCAGACAAAGGTAAAAGGGATGGAGACCGTAGAACCGGTCTTCGGCCTGCCGGCGCTGTGGATTAAACCGCAGGACAAAGAAAAGGCGGAGCTGAACGGCTACACCGTCATTGACCCGGAATCGGTTTTCATTACACACCTGTCCGAGACAATCAAAAGGCACTCCCACGAGCTGCTGAGCCGCGAAGACGTCCAGCTCCTGGTTGACCGTCTCCGAAAGATTCAGCCGTCTCTTGTCGGCGATGCCCTCGCAGCAGATGGCCCCGTCTCCATAGGACTGCTGCAACGAGTTCTGAAAAACCTGTTGAAAGACCAGATTCCCGTCCGAGAATTGACTTCAATAATCGAGACGTTGTCCGAATACGCACCCAAGAGCAAAAACCCCGCGGTGCTGACGGAGATGGTTCGCAAAGCGCTTAGCAGAACCATTACCGACCGTCTTAAAGACGACAGCGGAAAAATTCCGGCGATAACACTGGAGGCCGCTACTGAGCATCAGATGCTGAACACCCTCAAACAGGACACCGAGATTATAACACTTGCTTTGCCCGCACAAGTAACAATGGAGCTAAGCAGGAGAATCGCACAGGCCTGGCGGGCGGCAATGGACAAAGGAAAAGACAAGATTGTATTGCTGTGTGATTCGCGTTTGCGCTCGGCCCTTTCCGAGATGCTGTCCCGAACCGTGCCAAGCTTGCCTGTAGCCGCCTATGATGAAATCGTCCTCGGAACCGAGGTTGAGCCCATAGAGACCGTATCTACAGAGCAACTGCAGCTTGGCCCCGGCGAGACTGGACGAGCCGCGGCTCCCGGCAACCACCAGCTCGCTCGTCTCGGCGTAGGCCAGGCCGTAGCTGAGCCCGTTCCGGCGTAGGCCGAGCCGTAGCCGGGCCGGGGCGGAGCAGTGATGCGACAAGACAAAGATAAGGTTGATTAGATGAACAAAGGCGATTGATTATGCTCATACACGTTCGACCAATAGCGATAAGCGTGGCCGTAATATCTTTCTTCGGGTTGAGTTTTGTCGGGCTATTCAACGGGCTGACACCATTGACCTGCTGCAAGAGGGCCTTTATCGGTGCGGCTCTTGTCTACTTAGCAACCGCATTGGCGGTCAACATCGTCAATGCGATTCTGACAAGCGCAATCATTGACCGTCACACAAACAGGCAAAAGGAAACAGAACGTGTCGGCTGAAACCAGGGGCTTGATTAAGCAAAAGCAGGCGGGCAAGAGAAACGCCCACGGGCATCTCAAGGCCGCCCGACGGGCCTACGCCGGGCAGAAAAAACAGCCGCTCGACGAGCAGCAGATTGCCCAGTTCCTGCCCCTTGTCCATAAAATAGCCCAGCGAGCCGCCAGTTATCTGCGACCTCCTCTGACCTACGAGGACCTTGTTTCCGCAGGCACGGTAGGACTCGTCAAGGCCGCCCGCGATTACGACCCCTCCTTTAACGCTGAGTTCAAGACATATGCTTACATAAGAATCAAAGGGGCCATCCTCGATGAGCTCAGGGGCTGGGCCTTTATACCCCCCACCGTCAACAAACAGATTCGCCGGGCAATGGACTTAAGCGTGGAAATCACCAAGCAGACAGGCAGCCCCCCATCCGAGAGCGAGCTGGCTGAGAAGCTTGGCCTGACTCTCGATGAAGTCTATCAGACGCTCGATAACGCACGAGCGCAGCAGTTCATTTCCATCGACGGCCTCGGCGAAGATACGCCTGCGCTTGCCAACATACTTGCCGAACCCGATGCAAAAACACCCGACCAGCAGTTTGAGCAGGCCGAACTTGTCGACCGCCTCGCTCAGGCCACTCAACAATTGGATGAACGCCAGCGCCAAATTATTCTGCTTTATTATCAACAACACCTCACTATGAAACAGATAGCGGAAGTGTTCAGCATCACCGAGCCGCGGGTCAGCCAACTGCACGCGACCGCTTTGTTCAATCTGTCTGTAAAACTGAGGCAATAGTGTGATGCCGGACAATGATTACAATATAATTAAGCCGGTTGAAAATCTGCAAAATGTCGGTGCAATGGCGCCGATTGACCGGCGGGCTGAGAGACGACGACGTCAGGGCCAAAAGGAGAAACGCAGGGCGGCAACCAACCAACAGGACCTCCCGGACGCCCAGCAAGACGAAACCACCGGGTCAGGCAACGACCAGACTGAGCAGGGTTCCGTCGATTACCGTGCCTGAATAATCCCGACGGGTCGGGACGAGTCGTTGAGAAGCATCGAAGCCAGCGAAAGGACGCAGAAAATTATGGTACAGACGACAAGCCGAATTCTGAAAAGCGGCGACGTCGAGGTCGAAGGCCGGTTTCACCTCGACCTCGGAGCACCGCTTCCATCGGCAAAAAACAGCAGCAACACCGCCGTCGGCACAGCAAAAGTCCGGATACTTGAGAATCAAAATGAATATGCGGTAATGGAGGTTATCTGCACTTGCGGCAGGAAGACGATTATCAGGTGTGACTACAGCGACGTGGCCTCCGCGAAGAATGCACAACCGCAACCCGGGCCGGCTGTCGCCAACCGCACGCCCGAAAAGAAATCCTAATCGGAGAAAATGTATGCGAACTAAAACCAGAATTCTCACGTTGATAGCCGCAGGTCTTTTGCTGCCGTTTACCGGCTGCTACCGCTCCGAAGACCCGGGCGGGAGGGGCTGGCGATTGGACACCTCATCCGGCCAGAGCGATATCGCCAGGCAGAGATTCTCATCGGCAGGAACACAGGAACCTACTGCCGTCGAGTCTGCGATAGCGCTGTCCGACAAGTATGCAAAACTTTCCGAGGAGGCCTCGGCCCTCAGGCAACAAAAACAGGACCTCGACGCTGGAAACCAAAAGCTAAAAGACGAAATGCAAAGTTGTCGCTCCCGGCTGGAACAGACACAAAAGGACTTAGGCGAAGCCAATGACCTTTTGCTTGAGATGCGGGTGGAATTGAATAACTGGAAGAACGACGTGCTCGGCTACCGTGACGAGATGCGAGACGCCGAAAAGGCCCAATTAGAGGCGCTGTTGAAAATCCTCAAGCTGATGGGCGGAGAGATAAATCAGCCCGGCAATCCCGATAAATCGGGACAAATCCCGGTTCCAAAGGAACAAAAATGAAAGACAGCAAATTATATTATCTATTTTCAAATTCCGATTTTCGATTTAAGGAATTGAAAATAGTAAACAGCAAATTGAAAATTTTGGTGTCTTCGTGGTTCTTACTATCCCTGGCGGTTGCCTCGACGGGGTGCTTAAGGCACGGGATGTCGGCGCCGCCCGGCCAGCACTATTACACGAGCGCATCAAAAGATCTACAGACCCTCAGGACAGTTTGCCTGGTTGAACTGCACAACAACAGCGCTTATCCTCAGATATCCGGCGACGTAACTGAATCGCTTCATCAGGCACTGCAAAAAAAGCATCTCTTCGGCTTATCACTACTTCGACAAAGCGACGTCGTCTGGAGGAATCTGCAGATACATCCCGACTCGGCCCATACGCTTGAACAATTGCTGGCAACGCGTAAAATGCTCGGAGTTGATGCTGTGCTGATAGGCACGGTTACCAGCTATACGCCATACCCGCATATGGCAATGGGCCTCCAACTTAAGCTGATAGACTTAAGAGATGGACAGGTCGCCTGGGCAATTGAGCAGGTCTGGGACACGGCGGACAAGACCACAGAAGAACGGATAAAGAAGTATTTCGAGCGGGAGCTTCGCCAGGGTTTTTCGCCTCTGGGCGAACAGTTGGCAATGCTGAGTTCTATAAACTTTGTAAGGTTCGTAACTTATGATGTGGCCGAGACTCTTGGACCGGCAGGAAACTAATGTCAGAATCGTCCGAAAGCCCTGTATCGTCCGAAAACTAACAGCAACTTTAGGAGAAAACAAAAATTTCCGTGTAAGACGCTTAAGTTTTCCTCGGAACACACGAAAAGAAATTTGAACCAGGCATATTGTGCAGTAGTGAAGAAATGATAGACAAGATAAATATCAATCAGATTCCAGAGCACTTTGACGGCCAATCAGCCGGTCAGACGAACCGCCCGAAACCGCCTGCCAACGACCAGGCAGATGCAACGCTGCAAATCAACTATGGCCGCCTGATTGAGCAGGCGACCAAGGCGCTGCCTGACGAGACCGATGCCGTCCAGAAAGCACGCGAGCTTCTGCAGTCAGGCCAGCTCGATAATCCGGCGAATATAAAAGAAGCTGCGGAAAACATCGCCAAATTCGGCGTGTAAAAGCTACAAACAGACTGCCGTGTCTGAGGTCGGCCAGGGAAGGACGACGCAACGAGCTTAACGGATGGGCAAGTCGGCGAGGAAACGTGTACAGGGCTTCCCCAAACCCAGTTACCTTACCTCGCCGTTTTTTATTGGTTCAGGCATAGTAATCGAGAATCCGCTGTCCGCCTTCGGCTCGCAAAAAGGTGGGCCGGGTGAAATCAGCGAACAGCTTATCTACATTGCAGATGTGTCTCTGGATATGTAAAGGATTTGTGGGAACCGGCGGCCTTGAATGACACGGCTCGTCCCACGGCCTGGCAATAAACCAATCGCCGGATGGGCAAGACAGCTTAGTTTGAACAACCCTGCAGGGAATCCTCTTTGGCACTTAACTGCACCCCCCTATTTGTTTTTATTTTAGCTGATTTGCACTACCAAATCAAGTGTAATCACCCACACAGGCGGTTCGAGACACGTATGAATCCCTATTAAAAAGCAAGACGGTTTGTTATAGGACAAAGGGCAAACCTGACGATAATTATAAAAGAGGTGCGATGATGCAGATTATCTCACGATGCCCCCTATGCGGCTATACCTGGCTGCTCGACGACAGCGCAGCCGATAGAAGAATAAGATGCATAAACTGCCACAAGCTTTTTAAGGTGCCTAAATTGGAGGAGGTCCCGAAGGCAGTGAAGGTAATAAAAGGCGCCAAAGGCACCGTCTATGTTGACGAATCAGGCAAGACATACGGCTGACCTCATAGCAGCCCTCATTCCCGTTTGTCCGCCTAAGCGGTCATTCGGTCTTCTTACAATTCTGCGAGCCAGTTTGCTGCAAATAGGGCGTAATCAAAGAAATTTACAATGCCGTCGCCGCCGGGAGGCGCAATATCCACCTCCACTTTATTTTGCAGCCACCAGCGGGCAAATACCTCCAGGTCGCCCATATCAACTTTGCCATCGGTTTCGAAATCACCGACAAGAGCGGGATGCCAATTGTCTCCCAGCTTCGCAAAATCCTCGAAGTCCACTATAAAGTCGTAATTCAAGTCGGCCTCATAACACCAGCCGTTATACATACAGTCATCGTCAAGCCATCGCCCCACCAACCATTCCACGTCATACCAGTTCACGGCACAATCATGATTCAAATCACCAGTATAAACATCCGGTACTCCCCATCTCGCCCAATATGCCGAAGGGATGCCTCCGGCAGTTGTGAAATTCCCACCCGCAATCAGCTCGCCGTTGTAAACCGTCAGGGCGTTAACGTTCCAATTCGTCCCGCTACCTAATGACTGCCACTCACTACCGTCCCAGCGAGCAATATTGTGGATGATTACTCCTCCGACAGTGTGAATTTCTCCTCCCGCAATCGGTTCATCGTCGTAAACCGTTAGGGCAAAAACATCATTCCTACCAACTCCACTGCCTAATTGATGCCAGTTGCTTCCGTCCCAGCCAGCGACATCGTTTGCATCGACACCACCGGCTTTCCAGAAATCACCCCCTGCAATCAGTTCACCGTTGTAAACCGTCAGGGCGTAAACCGCTCCATCCATTCCGCTGCCCAATGGATGCCAACTATTGCCGTCCCACCGGGCAATTCTGTTGGCATCGATTCCCGGCGGTAGAGAAATCTCCTGCCGCAATCATCTCGCCCTTGTACACTGTCAGGGCCCTGACGGTGTTGTTAATACCATATCCGACAATTTGCCAGTTGCTGCCATCCCAACTGGCAATGCGACTGGTGCCTACACCGCCTGCTGTGGAAAACCATCCTCCTGCAATAAGCCGGTCGTTATAGACCGTAAGAGCCTTAATACTACCGTTCATTCCGCTTCCAAGCGACTGCCAATTACTGCCGTCCCAGCAAGCGATGTGATTTACATCAACACCACCAGCGTTTGGAAAGTCGCCTCCTGCAACAAGCTGGCCGTTATAGACCGTAAGAGCATAGACATAACCGTACTTCATCCCATTGTCAAACGGCTGCCAACTATTGCTGTCCCAACGGGCAATGCAATTGGCACTTACGCCGCCCGCTTTGTCAAAAAAACCACCTGCGATAATCTGGTCGTTATATACCATTAGTGAATATACTAAATTGTTCATTCCGCCTCCAACTGTCTTCCATGTTCTTCCTTCCCAATCAGCAATATAATTGGCGTCCACACCTCCTGCCGAGGTAAAAACACCTCCTGCAATGATCTTGCCGTTATAGACCGTAAGAGCGTTGACAGGATTGTTCATCCCGCCTCCAAGCGGTTGCCAGTTGATACCATCCCAGCGGGCAATAAATTTAGCGCTTACGCCACCAGCTTTGGTAAAATCACCTCCTGCAATAAGCTGGCCGTTATATACTGTAAGGGCATAGACAGAACGGACAATAAGGTCGTCATTGGTCATCCCGCTTCCCAAGCGCTGCCAAGTATTGCCATCCCAACAGGCACTACCCCAAGCGCCTCCAGAACCTGCAACAAGCTTGCCGTTATAGACCGTAAGAGCATAGACAGGCAAGTACATTCCGCTTCCCAACGTCTGCCAGGTATTGCCGTCCCATGCAGCAATATTGTTTGCCAAGACCTCCCCGGCGACTAAAAAATCTCCTCCGGCAACCAGCAATTCCGGCTGTGGCCCATTTCCATCCGGGTCCCAGTTTATTACAGCTTGCACTTTTCCATCTACCCCCGGCAGACCCTGTCCCGGCCTCCACTCGAATCCGCACTTTCCCAACGCATGCCAGGCGCTGCCGTCCCATCGGGCAATATAATTGGCATCTACACCGCCTGCCGTGGTAAAACGACCTCCTGCAATAAGCTGGTCCTTATAGACAGTAAGAGCATAGACGTTACTATCCATTGCGATTCCAAGTGGTTGCCAGTTGCCGTTCCAGGCGGCAATATAATTGGCACTCCAGTAGTCCGCCGTCGTAAAGTTACCCCCTGCAATAAGTTTTCCATTATAAATCGTAAGAATTTGAACCCAATTGTTCATACCGCCTCCCAGTGCCTGCCAAGTACTACCATCCCATCGGGCAATATAATTGGAACTTGTGCCGCCTGCCGTTGTAAATGCACCTCCTGCAATAAGTTGGTCATTATAAACCGTAAGAGTAATGACCCAATTATTCACGCCGCTCCCTAAGGGCTGCCAATTGCTGCCATTCCAGGCGGCAATACGATAGGCACTGGTTCCCCCTGCCGTGGTAAAACCACCTCCTGCAATAAGCTGCCCGTTATAAACCGTAAGAGCAATGGTCCAGTTGTTCATACCACTTCCAAGCGATTCCCAATTACTGCCATTCCAGCCGGCAATATAATTGGCATCTTCACCGCCTGCCTTAGTAAATCCACCTGCCGCAATAAGCTTGTCGTTATGGACGACAAGGGCATCGACTTCACCGTTCGTACCACTTCCAAACGACTGCCAACTGTTACCATCCCAGCGGGCAACACGATTGGCATCTACCCCGCCTGCCAAGGTAAACTGCCCTCCTGCAATAAGGTGGCCATTATAGACCGTCAAGGCCCAGACGGGATAGTTCATCCCGCTTCCTAAGGATTGCCATCTGCTGCCGTCCCAGGCGGCTATATTGTTCGCTTCTAAGCCCCCGGCAACGGAAAAAGAACCTCCCACAACCAGCAGTTCCGGCTGTGGTCCATTTCCATCCGGGTCCCAGTTTGTTACAGCATACACTGGCCCATTTACCCCTGGTATCTCTTGCCCGAGTGCAACTGCCGAACAAAGTAAGACCGCCAGAACTGCGGATTTGAATCCCGAAGTGCCAAATTCCTTTATAATCCGCATTATCCACTCCTCCACGCCAAACGTCTCACTCATTGCAGAATATGCCGGCCGCCCCCTGCCGGCAATAATCCCATCCTACCAAATCCCCCACCCTTTTATACAATCTATTCTTGTCAGAAAAAATAGACAGGGAAGTAACCCCTTTAACAATCGCATTAATTAGCAGCTTTCTAATGATAATGGTTATGGTCTTTGGTCTGAAGTTTTCGGGCTTGAGGCGAAACTATTCGCTATACGCTATACGCTATCCGCCTGGCTTGAATTGATGGTTATAAACCTCTATCGACCTTTGAGCGTCCGAGGTGAGTCACTGGCTTTGCCGTTCGGGTCAATACCCAGTGCCTTCTCAATTCTGGCCAATCTTGCCGAGATTTCATTGAGCCGAGAATCGAGCGAATCCAGTTTTACCGCGGTGGTCTGGCAATCACCGCCAACCTGCAACAGGTGCTTTTCCGTCAGGTCCATATAACGTTCCATCAGCCGTTCGTATGCGTCGATGGCACGGGCCGCGTCCGTCCTGTACTCAGGCAAAGTAGTTATCTGCGGTTCAACCTCATAAGTCCTTCCCCTGCCCTGAGCGTTGTCGGGGGAAGCAGAGTCGAAGGGCTTATCGGGAATCGATGCCGCAAGCCGCGCCACCACAAGACAAATAACAACAACCGTGCCAATGGCTAACAGATTCCTTTTTGATTTCATAACTACTTCTCTCTCATCATTTATCACGGCGAAGCCGGGCTAATTCACACTGGCAGCCGTGAGCGTTTTTGCGTTTTTAGCCGGCTTTTGCTCCTTGGGCAGCGTGAAGAAGAACGAGCTGCCTTCGCCGGGCTTTGACTGCACCCATACCTTGCCGCCGTGAAACTCAACAATCTTTTTTGTTATCGTCAGCCCGACGCCGGTGCTCTCGAAGCTGTCTCGCGGCGAAAGCGTCTGGAATATCCTGAAAATCCTCTCAAAGTGCTTTTCTTCTATTCCCGGGCCGTTGTCGGTCACGCTGAATTTCCAGTGAGTGTGTTCATCTGTCCAGCTAACTACTACTTTGCCATCCGACTTATCTATAAAGTTGACGGCGTTGCTGAGCAGGCCATAGAACACCTGCTGTATGCTGTTCCTGCCGCAAATTACAACTGGCAAAGGATGTTCTATGACAATTTTGATACTCTCAGGGGCTTCAATCTCTGCTATTACTTCGGAGATTACTTCATTGAGGTCCACCTGGACGCTTTTTTCCTTGCGGGCAACCTGCGAATACTCAAGCACGCCATCTATCAGGTTATACATTCGCTTGACGCGGGCCAGCAGCAGTTTTATATGCTCCTTACCGTCATCCCCGAGTTTATCGCCGTAGTCGGTGGATATCCACCCCGCCAGCGCGCTGATACCCCTCAGCGGCGCCTTCAGGTCGTGCGAAGCAACATAGGCAAAATCCTTCAGCTCCTCGGTGGCCTGCTCAAGCTCGCCAAGCAATTGCATCTGCACCTGCTCGGCAATCTTCAGCTCGGTTATGTCCTGCATCAAACCATCATAAGACAAAATTTTGCCCTGCGAATCAAAACTCGGCACTAATGTCCTTCTCACCCAGCGAATGTTCCCGTCCTTTCGGACAATCCGATGCTCGACCGGCCTTAAATCCTGCCCACAAATACATCGGGAAACCTGCTCGCGGACCACCTCCAAATCTTCCGGATGCACGAAGTCCAGCCACAGTTTCGGGTCCGCCTTGAGCTCTTCGGGCGAATAACCGGTTACTGCGATACAGGCCTGGCTGTGGATGGTCTCCACGGGCCGGCCAGAGGCGAAACGAACGGTATAGAGATAATCGGTAACCGCCTCGGTAATACGCCGGTATCGCTCTTCGCTGGCGGCAAGCGCCTTCTGCGAATTCTTCAGAGCAACCAGGTCCTTTTTGTCGGTTATGTCATGGACCACTCCCTGACTGCCGTCAACCTGGCTGTGAATGTTCTTGGTTAAACTGGAGTATACCGTAACATCCACCCTTTTGCCGCTGCTGGTCTTGAGCGTCAAATCGTTGATGTGGACGGCCCCCTTCTTAAGCTCTTTAAGAAACCGCTCCCTTTCCCGCGGGTCAAACCAGAACTGCTCAGGTAAAAACGGCTTGCCGACCACTTCCGACCTGTCGGCAATTTCGAGCAGCCGCATAAAGGCGGGATTGACATAAGTAGTCTTGCTATCCAAATCGAGCGTATAAACACACGTGTCCGACTCCTCCAGTGACTTGAGGTTCTTCTCTTCCTCCTGACACCATCTGTCTTCCACCGCCCTGAAGATATCTGTTTGAGTCACGACACCGCACAGCCACTTGCCGTCTTCAACAACCAGCCGGCGAACGTGCATCTTCTCCATAATCCGGCTTGCGGTAAACACCGCATAATGCGGAGGTATGCTCACCGCCGGATACGACATTACCTCTTCCATTTTGACGCAGGCCGGGTCGCGGCCGGCAGCAATGACCCTTTTAAGAAGGTCTCTTTCGGTCAGCACCCCTACAATCTGCTCGGCCTGCATAACGACAATGCCGGAGATTCCCCGTCCCGACATTATCGACGCCGCCTCTGCGACCGTTGCATTACGTTGAACTGTCACCACGTCCTTGGTCATTATCTCTGCGACGTCCCTCCACATACCATACGATGTCAGCACGCGAATAAGGTCGGTCTGCGTAACAATGCCGACCAGCTTGCCGCTGTCGATAACGGGCAGCCGTTTAACGTGTCTTTCCTCTGCAATCCGGCCGGCCTCCAGCACCGACACATCCGGCGAAACGCTTATGACCGGACAGGACATAACCTCGCGCACCTTTGTTTCCACGGCGCTTTTGCCTTTCGCAACGACCCTTTCGAGAAAGTCCTTCTCCGTAATGATGCCCACAACGGTCTCGTTGTCCACAACAACCAGTGATGAGACACAGTCGTCGGCCATCAGGTTTGCCGCCAGCGCCATAGTCTGTTCCAACTCAATGGTGGCCACATCGGGGATCATTAGGTCTTTTACCTGAAGCCAAACCTGGCAGGAAGTTACAAGACAGCTCGATGATACATCCTGCATCCTGTTTTTAATCAGTTCTCTGACTCTTTTATCGTCTGCCATACGACTGCCTCCCGCCTGCCCTTCAATTATGTAGATATTTGAGATACTCTAAAACCATATACAAGCCCCTTTTCCTCCTGTTGTTTTGTTCGTCAAACGCTGGCCCTGGGTGTATTGCGGAAACTACCTGATTTGCCCGCACAGAGCAGTTAAATGACCCCCATACCTATCGCGTGTCTGACAAGCTCTGCGGAGTTATGAGCAGCCATTTTTCGCATAAGGCGGTTGCGATGGAACTCGACGGTTCTTTCGCTGCGGGAAAGCCGCCGGGCTATCTGCTTGTTTGTATGCCCCCCGATTATCAGCCGCAGTATCTCCTCCTCCCTTTTGGTAAGCGCCAAAGCACTGCCAGTGTTGAAAACGAGGGTATTTTCGAGAAGCTTATCCGCATCCGGCAAGCACCCCCTCCCAACTAACACCGGCTCGCTGGGGCAGACAGCCGTATCCATCTCGCAGCCGTCTGCAAGGGGCCGATTCTCATTCTCCAACAATGCCGTTTGCTTGTTCATAACCTAAATTATCGAGACCGGCCGCGCCGTCTTAAGCGGCTTGCTAAATAAGGATTATAGGACTTTGAACGGAGCAGGGGCAGGACGCAATACGGTTTTGAGTTATGAGTGTTGAATTTCAAGTTGAAAAAGAAAGATTCCGACTCCACTACGCTGCGTCAGCACCAACGCGGACAAGATGTATCGTTAATCCTCTCACAACAACTATTGCAAGAAAAAGGGGCAGACCAAAAAGATTCCTGTGCTAATCAATGTATGTGGGACGCGACCTTTCACCTACCTTCTTGTAGTGCGACAGCGCGCTTTCCCGGTCTTGGAAGTCGCTCACGGTGAACCAGAGCGTAGTGGTGCCGATAGCGATACGGTCGCCATCTACAAGGCGGGTCTCACCACTGATTTTGTTGCCGTTGATTAGCACACCGTGTTTGCTGCTCATATCCAATGCGTAATACGCATCCTTGTCCTTGTTATAGGTTATCTGTAAGTGTTTTCGCGATACCCGCTCATCGAGTATTTGAATCATAAGGGCCTCATCTCGACCAAGTACGTTTGTTCGACGACCAAGCGGGTAGTAGTCATCTTTTTGGGGGCCGTCCAGAATGATTACAGAAGCCATTTTTTAACTCCTTGAACATTTGATCCAGGCATTCGAGTAAATATTGCTCTTAATATCGTATTCGTGACCGGTGAAGCCGTCAACATCATTCTACCTGGCTGCGGGCCGGCTTGGATCTGACTCAATTACAGCCGGTGTTGAGCCAATGCTCAGCCAGAACATCGAGGTCCCAGATGTCAACATCGCCATCCGGGCTTTGTTCCGGCTCCAGGTCGGCCCCGTCGCAGTAACTCGGAGCTGCGCAGAGCCAATACTGTGCAAACTTGGCAAGGTCCGACAGATTTACCGTGCCGCTTCCATTGAGGTCGGCCCCTCCACACTTCTTCTGTACGGGCCGAGCGCCGGTCCATACTATCGACAAGGGCATTGCAAGGTCATTCGCACCCAAAATGCACACGGCACACACGTCGTTTACTCCAGAGGGCACCTTCGCCAGATATGGGTCGTAGAACGGCTTGGGAGGGTTCGCCGTGGAATTCATGTCGAAACCGGCCACCCAGAGTGATTTCGTGACCGGGTCTTCGGTAATTCCGGTCATATGCTGCATTCTGTGGACCGTTATGGTCCGGACAAGGTTGAAGTCCGCCGTAGAAAAACCATGGATGACCGTCGAGTCGGGGTCCACCTTACCATAGAAGGAGGAGGATGCGAGGTAAACAACGTTTGTCGTGCTTGAGACACACATACCCATAGGAGCCGGCACATAGTTCACCTCAGTGGGGTTGCCCAGGTTAAGGCGGCGCACTGTTCCGTTGGGCTCAAATTTCCACAATATGTCACTCTCATTCATAACGTGAGCGTTGGTAACATAAACGTTACCCGCACCGTCAAGTTTAATGTCTCTAAGGGTATTTCGGTATTTACGCTGATTATCACCGGGCAGAAGAGGACCATCATACAGCTTGTTCACATCGTACGGAGGATTCGAGCCCTTTTTCAACTTGAGCTTGGCGGCAGCAGCGTAGGGTGCGTTCCCGTCGGAGACGACCACCACGGGCACGACGTACACGAAGTTTGCATCTGCATCGAATGCAGCATCAAGAATTGGACGGCCGGAGGGATTGCTGCCTGTCCCCTGAACACCCACGTAAACCGTGGCAAGTCGTCCGTAGCGCGGTTCGGGGGTATATGTAGTATGCCCTCCCGCAGGCACGAAGTTCGCATCGGTTCCATCAAGCCGCGACACTCCATCCTGCGAATTAATCCGATACAAGTCATTGCCTTCGCCTCGCACCACCTTGATATTGCATCGGTTCGAGGGAGGGTTAGGTTCAAGCCATCGCAAATAGGCGGCGTTGCTGTCGAGTGCATCGAATACATAAAGACGGTCCATCAGCTTCGTTGGGTCGGCGGTGGTGCCTCTCTTGCCGGCTATCAGTAGGTCGTTCAAGTCGGAAGGGTTGATAAGACTACGCGGGCCGCCGAAGTTCCCGAATCCGCTGCCTGCTGAAAAGCCGCCGCCCCCGCTCAAGGGCACCAGCATACACAAGTTCTTGCGTGCGTCGAGGTTCAGCGTCCAGTCCCAGGATGCAATATCGTATGTATCCACGTAGCCGTCCTTGCCGAAGGCACCGTCCTTACAGGGTGTATCGGAATCGCTTTTTCCAACGTCACCTACGACTTTCAGGAAGTCTGCCTCAGTAACGGACAAATCCCAATTCAAATCGAGGCAATAGCCCCAACAACAGTATGCTTTGACGTCCACGTCATCCACGTAGGCACTCCCGCCCCCTCCCAAAGTTCCAAATTGTATCTGTTTGTAATCATCGCCACGCGCAAAAAACGAGCCGGACCCGGGCTCATTCAGCTCAAGCTCAACCCACGTTCCGTTCGTGAGGTCAAATTCACCGGTCATCACCTCCTCCTCGAAGTTGCCGAATCGGCCGCTGCCTGCCGAACCCGGCCGGGGCCACGGCGGCGCCGAAATGCGAGCGACCTCGATATAGTGAGCGTCGCGGCAGGGGTCGTTCAAATCCAGCATCTCAGGCACATCCGACAGATAGGCCACTATCTGGGCGTTGGGGTCTGATGTGGTAAACAGATAATTGAACCGAACCCAGAGTTTCTCCTCAGCGGCAGGCGCAAACTCACCCTTTGCGCGGGCGGAGATTATCTGCCCGGAGTTGGGGTCTTTCAGATAGCTCATTTTCATCATCCCGTTCGGGTCGGGCTCAAGTCCCACTACTCTTTCAACGTAGATTCTGCTGTCATTGGGGTCCGTCGGATTATTATTACTTATACGCTTTTCGAACTCCTCATTGCTGTCGCAGTCCATCTTGTCCAGCGAAATTCCCAGCAGCGCATCTACCTTGATTAAGTTCGGGTCACCTGAAAGATTCGTATAGTAAAGACGCTCTAAGCCAACGTTTAGAACGCAGCCGGCGCCAAGAACGATGTTCTTCACATACAATACCTCAGGGTTTCCGTTGCCGGAGCTAAAGCGGTCCATAAGAGTTACTTTGGCGCCAGCCGCCACCTCTAATTGCTCCAAAGTCCAGGTATTCGTATCAAACGCCGGCATAGTGCCGCTGTCAATCTGACAGACCAATAATACATTCGGGTCGCAGGGGTCGCAGTGGAGTTCATCTATGTCCAGACCCCGAAGTTCCAGTACGCCCTCATCCGAGCCGTTCTGGCCTTCCGTAACGGTAACGTAGATGCGGTTGTCCGCAATAATTCCCGTGAACGTGCAGGGGTCCACGTCCATAAAGCGGTCGCCGTCCGTATAGATATCGAGATTCGTCGCCTGGGCGGAGCCCTCAACCTGGAATTTGCCGAAAAATCCTCCTGCCTGACGGCTGATATTAACTCTGGCGTGCTTCAACTGTCCGTTGTCTTTTACTTTTAGCAGGCCGTCGCACTCCTGCTATGGTCTTGTGTGCTGCGACCCCTGGCTTAGGAACCAAGACAGCCGGTATCCAGCCAGTGCTCCGCCAGGACGTCAAGGTCCCAGATATCGACGTCGCCATCCGGGAAAGCTTGCGGCTCCAAGTCGGCACCTTCGCAGTAACTCGGAGCGACGCAGCTGTTGTCTAACCAATGCCTCGCCAGTATGGCAAAGTCAGGAAGACTTACCTCACTGCTCTCATCGAGGTCAGCCCCGCCACACCTCTCTATTGCGGGCCGAGCGCCGGTCCATACTATCGACAGGGGCATAGCCAGGTCATTGGCATCCAAAATGCATATTGCCAATACGTTGTTTATTCCCGATGGCACATTCGCCAGGTAAGGGTCATAGAATGGCGAATCTTCATATGGATTCATTTCCAAAGGGTTCGACGGCATCGAATGAAAACTAAAACCGGTCATCCAGAGTGAGTTCGTGAGCGGGTCTTCGGTGATACCAGTAATGTGCTGCATCCCCGAAACCGTGATGACCCTGACAAGGTTGAAATCCTCTGTAGAGAATCCGTAGATTACCTTCGAAGCGGGGTCCGCGTCGTAACACAAAGAGGGTGCAAGGTAAAGGACATTTGTTGTGCTCGACACGCACATACCAATAGGAGCCCGAACACAAGGAACGCTCATATCAAGATCAAGTCGGCGCACTGCTCCGTTTGGCTCAAACTTCCAAAGGATGTCACTCTCATTGTAAAAGTTAGCATTGGTAACGTAAACGTTGCCCGAACTGTCGAGTTCAATCTCTCGGAGGTTGTTTCTGTATTGGCCATTTCCGTCAGCGGGCAGAAGAGGCCCATCATATAGCTTTACCACATGATAAGGAGGATTTGAGTCGGGGTCCAATTGGAGCTTAGCAACGGCAGTATAAGAAACGCTTCCTTCAGGACAAACCACTACAGGAACAACGTATACGAAGCCTGCATAGAAAGCGGCATCAAGGATTGGACGGCCGAAAAATTCAGGTTCGCCTATTATCTTCTGAATACCCACATAAACCGTGGCAGGTTGATTATAACGTGGTTCACTGGCATAGGCGGTCTGGCCAAAAGGCACGATTTGTATATTGGGATCATCGAGCCGCGACATTCCGTACTTCGAATTAATTTGATACAAATCGTTGCCTACACCACGCACTATGCTGATATTGCACAATTCTAATGCGAGACTGAGCCATTGGATATAGTGGGCATTGCTGTCGAACACATAAAGTCTGTCTTTCAATTTTGTCGGGCCGTCGGTGGTACCTCTCTTGCCGGATATCAACAAGTCGTTTAAGTCGGTAAGATTGGTTGAGTTTTTGTTACCATTGTTGATGACTTGACTGATGACTTGACCGCTTGAACCACAAACGAGAGGTGTGAGGGGTATTAAGCCGCAAAGATTCAACCGTCCAAGATTAAAGTTCCAGTCCCAGTATATAATATCGTATTTATCTCCGTATCCATCTTCGCTGATGTCTCTGTTGAACGAACCGTCCGGACAAGGTTCTATGATAGTTCCAGAAGCAGTTACAACTACCCAGAAGTCTATCACATCTACGGCCAAATCCCAATTCATATCGCCGCAATAGCCCCAAAAGCACTCGAAATCATGGTCCCAATCATAGAGACAATTGCCAAGATAACAGTTGAGATTAGGGTCCAGCTCGTCCCCAAGGGCAACATCGTTTTCCGATATAATTGTGATAATCCCTGGAGTTGCCAAACAAATCAAAAGCCATATTAATTTCTTTTTCATGATTACTGCCTTCCTTTCCTCATAAAAATATATTCGTTTTATCGGATACTCTGCAATCAAAATTGTCACATTTTTTGAGGGTCAGATTAAACCCTTCTGCCTCCAGTTCAGTAACTCTTTGAGACCATTGTTTTGAAATGCCCTCCGCGTCCCGTTGCGCGGCCCTGGCTGTCAGATACAGGTTAAAGCTCACAAATGAAAATGAGAAAATGATGAGCAATAGCAGGCCGATGACGGCAGCTACATAGCGATGTCTGGCAATGACCTTACGCATCAGGTATAGAGTGCTGATTGACCGGACGGTGATGGGACGACCGGCAAGCCAGTTCTCTATGTCGCTTTGAAAACTCGCAACGGACTGGTATCGCTGAGCCCTGTCTTTGGCCAATGCGGTTAGGAGGATTGCCTCAACATCCGGGTCGAATTTTTGAATGATTTTGCTGGGCCTAACCGGCTCAGCCCCCTGGATATTACGCAGGACGTCCAAAACAGGGCCGGTAACATCGTATGGGTCCTGCCCCGTCAATATGTGGTAAAGCATCATTCCCAGGGCATACACGTCTGTCCGCACATCAATCAGTTCGGGCTTTGCGGCCGCCTGCTCGGGTGACATACTTGAAAGAGAACCGGCCCACTGGCCGGTTATCGTCGGCATCACATCCTTCTGGGCAAGCTCACTCAGACCAATCGCCTTGGCAAGTCCAAAATCCAGTATGTGCGGTTCGCCGCGTTCATCTACCAAAACGTTGGCTGATTTCAAATCACGGTGGATAATTCCCTGCTGGTGGGCGTAAGTTACGGCGCTGCACGCCTTGTTAAAAAGAACTACGCGTTGGCGAAGAGACAGATTCTGGGCCTCGACGTAACGGTCCAGCGGCTGACCTTTTATGTACTCCATCACGAAGAAATACTGCCCGTGGATAATCCCGCTGTCACGAATCTTGACTATGTTGGGGTGGTCAAGACTCGCAATAAGCTCCGCTTCCCTCTCAAAATAGTAGCGTGCTCTGGTCGAAGCCATCAGGGTCGGCAGCAGAATTTTGATTGCTACGTGTGTCTTGGTTGGCTTGTGGACGGCCTTATAGACAATTGCCTGCCCCCCCTGCGGAAGCTCCTGAATGATTTCGTAGTTCTCAAAACCTGGAATGGTGTCTTTACCCGATGCTCCTGCCCCAGCTATGCCATCCAGCATCCCCGACATCGACCTTGTAGGAGATTCATCCCCAATCGCAGAGTTTTTCCCTGAGATGCCACCCCCACGTGCGGAACGCACACTTTGGCGGCACTTCTCACACACTGTCAGATGTGCCTGAATCTCAGACCGCTCATCAGCCGTGCACTCCCCAGCAACGTACCGACCCAACTCTTCTGGACTCAAGCACTTCGCCAACTCTAATCCTCCCTCGATTCCATATCACCTATTCAGCCCCGCACCTCACAACTCGAAGGGTTGTATCTCCCAGACTACCCTCGCTCCGGGGTTTTGCTCATAAGTACACGTTATCTGAGCCAAAACCATTCTAAGTGCCAAACTTTAAGAAGTCAACCTCTTTTATCAGGTTTTCTGGGCTGGCCAAGGAATCCACCTGCGGCGGGCAAGCATCGTATCCCCCTGGTTAGGGCAAGGTGTATGACGAATAAGTGCCGGGAAATGATGAGGATGTGACAATGAAACCAGTAGGATTCAAACCCGCGACCTCTTGCATGCCATGCCCTGCCGAAAAAATTGTGAAATTTATCGAACACAATAAAAGTCGTTAAATACCCTTAAACGGAACTCCATAAATTTAGTCAAAAGTGTAGTGAAAATCCATCACGGTTAAAAAACACTTGCTAAAATCATAGCGTGTCACGCTGTTTCTTCGGTTAATGTCTATAAATGACAAAAACGCAAAAGAACCCTTTATTGTCTTGCCACACATAAAAAGGGATGACCGGCGAAAACCGGCCATCCCAGATGATACTCCATATAATTCCAGCAGTCGCGCCGTTGGTTGGCATTGAGCTACTGGTCTGGCCCTAAGATGTCAAGGTTTTATCGCGATGCTCATCATACCCTTGACCGCTGATGTCCCGACGGTAACTGTCGTATCGCCGTAAGCACCGGCGGTCACTTTCACACCTGTGGCTATCCCAAGCCCGCCGCCGTTTCCTGCATTATCAGTATCGTCCGTGCGCTCGTTGACATTTGTCAGGTTGCTGTTGGCCCAGGCCGAGAAGTTTGCCGTCCCAGTCGCGTCAGGCAGATCCGTGGCAATGGCCGCCACGACAAGAATATTGCCAACTGTTGTGGTCGCTCCCGGAATGGCACCGCTGGTGTCTGATGTGCTTTCAACGCTGCCCGCCGTAACATCCCAGGGATTACCAGAGGCGATGGCGCCACGAATGGCAATAATCCTGCCAATCTGATGGTTGCCTGAGTCAGAAGTGGTTGGAGCACCCTGGCTGCCATTATACCTCGACCAGAAAACCGTAAGCCGGGTAGCATCTGTGTGGCCGGCCGTTCCGGTTCCCTGGGGCGAGACGGTAACCTCAGTCCACGTCCCGCCGTTCTGGTTGGAAATCGAGATGGCCTCGTTAGCCGTCTCAAGAAACAGCAGCAAAATATCGTTGGCCGCCAGACCAGAAGGAAGTGCTGGGGTGATGGCCGCATTGCTCGATGCGACGGTCCCGGCTGCGACGAACGTGGGTGCTGTGGTCCTGAAGCTCCAGACCACTCCCATAGTTGTGCCGCCGGCGCCTTTCTCATCGATTCGCCAGTAGTAGGTGGTGCTGGAGGCCATTGTGCCGGTGTCGTAGGTTGTGGCGGTCTGGTTCTGAATGAACGGCGGAGGACTAACTGTGCCGAAGTAAACATCGTGTGAGGTAGCGCCCGAACCTGCGGTCCAACTCAGGTCAGCGGTTTCGCTTACACCCGTTGCACCATTAGCCGGGCTCGGGTTAGTCGCCTGGCCAGGCGGTGAGGCCGTTGTGAAGCTCCAAACAACGCCTGTTGTCGAACCCTGGTGGGGATTCTTCTCGTCGATGCGCCAGTAATACGTGGTGCTGTTGGCCATCGTGCCGGTGTCGTAAGTTGTGCCGGTCTGGTTCTTAATGAACGGCGGAGGACTAACTGTGCCGAAGTAGACATCGTGTGAGGTAGCACCCGAACCTGTGGTCCAGTTCAGGTCAGCGGTTGTGCTTACATCCGTTGCACCATTAGCCGGGCTCGGGTTAGTCGCCTGCCCAGGCGGCGCGGCCGTTGTGAAGCTCCAAACAACGCCTGTTGTCGTACCCAGGGCATTCTTCTCGTCGATGCGCCAGTAATACGTAGTGCTGTTGGGCATCGTTCCGGTGTCGTAAGTGGTGCCGGTCTGGTTGACCACAAACGGCGGCGGATTCGTTGTTCCGAAATAGACATCGTGGCTCGTTGCACCTGAGTACGCCGTCCAGCTCAAATCAGTATCTATATAAACGCCTGTCGCACCGTCGGCCGGGTTTGGATTACTCGCCGAGCCGGGTGGTAAAAACCAATATTCTGCCAAAATCGCAAAATCAAGGAAATCTACCTGCTGGTCATAATTGATGTCGGTGCAATCGCAGAAGTTATTGGTCGCATTACATTCGGCAAGCCATTCATCTACAAAAAATGCTAAATCCAGAATGTCCACGCCATCCGGACAAACGAAATCCGGCACGAATTCCCAGCTAAGCAATGAATACTGCACTCCATCGACGCACATTCGCCATATATCGTTTGTGCCGTTAATGTTTTCGCCGACAAAATCCCAGCCGGCATCGGTAAAGGTGCTCATTGTCTTCATTTCCGCTGTTGTCTTGCCTGTCCCGCCGTCGCTTGTGTCCAGGCTGGTTTCAATATCCCAGAAACAGGCGCTGATTGTGCCTATATTCCCCCCGCACAGTCCGCCGAGATACTGTGAAATACTTCCGCCCCATACTGCGCCCGTGCTGTAACAGGCGATAATCGTGCCATAATAATTCACCCCGCACAGTCCGCCGAGATACATTGAAAAATCTCCGCCGGTTACTGCGCCTGTGGCGTAGCAGGCGAAAATCGTTGCATTATTATCCCCGCACAGGCCGCCGAGATAAGCTGATTGATTTCCGCCAATAACTGTACCGGTGGCGTAGCAGTAGCTGATCATGCCTAAATTCCCCCCGCACAGTCCGCCGAGATACTGTGGATTACCCAAACCGCACGAATATCCCCAAACATTACTCGTGGCGTAACAGTAGCTGATTGTGCCACAATTCAAACCGCACAGGCCGCCAACAAGGTTGAGCCCGGCGATGTTGACATTCTCCACGCCCAGGTTTCGGATCTCGGCACCATAGTCGACACACCCGAAAAGGCCGACATAATCTCTGCACAGCAAGAGCATGCTTGCGTTGCGGAGGACATGGCCGTTGCCGTCAAAGACACCGGTAAAAGTGATTCCCTCAAAGCCGAGTGGGCCCGCATACGTATCCTTGGCCACCGGCGCCAAATTGATCCCGTTGAAGTCAATGTCTCCGGTTAAGATGAAATGCTTGCCCCAATCACCCGAAGCTCCTATGAGTTCTTGCCAGTCCGCGACCGTGCTGATTTTGGTATGGGTTGGTCGGCTCACCGGTTCCGCCGCTGTATGTACCACCTGTAGCGGCGCTTACGAATAAAGCCATTATTCCCAATATGAGAATTGAACAGTTTTTCATTTTCTGCCTCCCTAAAAATCTAACTATAATGGTTCGTCACACGTCAAATGATGGTTGTCATTTTGAGGCCGCCGAAGAGTCTCACTTTCACTGGCCAGATACTTCACTTCGTTCAGCATGACAAGCCCTTAAAAAAGTAGTGACAGACCACACCGAATAAACCTACCGACAAGGGTCCCCTCGACTGCGCTCGGGACAGGCAGGACAGGCCCTTCGACAAAGCTCAGGACGGGTCATTTCTCGCCCTCCAAAAGCAAATTTGTGTTTTCGGCAGATTCGACTTCGCTCACCGCACCGGCCTTTTTTTATTTATGCTACTCCCTAAAAACCCGAAGGTTAATGGCGGAGTATTAACCGGCGCGCGCGCACACCGGAATTTACAGCGCACGGTAAAATCATCCGTCCTCGGTGAAGCCCTCTTTGGCTTAAAACCACTATTTTTCAAAAGAAATGAGGGTGCGGTGATGCAATTCTTTAGGCCCTCTTATTGAATATTATGTTATTACCGTTTATTGGAAATGTCAAGCTAAATCTGGGCAAAATTTGGCATAGGAAAGGAACCCGCCACAGGCGGATAAACATGGTATCCCCATGATAAGGACAAGATATATGACGTATTTATGCAATGAAAGGGTAAAAAAGATATGAAAATGGAGCCAGTGGGATTCGAATTCGCCACAGGCGAACAAGCCCGCGAGGGCTTGCTTTATCCGCCGGAGGCCGGATTTATCCGCCGGCCCGCCTACGGCGGGTAAAAGGCGGACAGTGACCTCTCTTTAAGACAATCAAGGTATTCTCTACCTGCCCCACTTTTGAGAAACTTTTCACGTTTTCGAGCCGAGACATAGTCGGGGCACTGCTCAGTGTAAATCAGAACAAAATTTTTGATTATCTGCCCGCCCTTTGTCCTACCTGAGCGGTGTTCAGATAACCGCCAGGCAGGATTGTTTGTGATACCAACGTAACGTTTTTCTCTGCCCTGAAGAACATAAACAGTAATCATATATCAACCCATGATATGAATGGAGCCAGCGGGATTCGAACCCGCGGCCTCTTGCATGCCATGCAAGCGCTCTCCCAGCTGAGCTATGGCCCCAGTTGCCGGTCATATTACCAGAGATATACCCCGCTGACAAACAAAAATCGCAGTCAGGCCGTTAAACAGACGTTTCAGTCCACAATTGCAGCGGCTATAATCTGGCCGAAACCAATTGCTGCAACGAAACGTATAAATTTTAACGCGCAGATTGAGAGTAAAGGTTTTGGTCAAGCGAAAAAAGATATTGATAACGGGGCGTGTGCAGGGGGTGGGGTTTCGCCCCGCTGCGTATCGGCTGGCCGTGCAACTGAATCTCACCGGCTTCGTCCATAACGACACAAAGGGCGTCACTATTGAGCTGCAGGGTGAGGAAGCGGGGATAGCGGAGTTTCTCAAGCGACTCAACGGGCAGGATGCCCCGCCTCTGGCACAAATAAACTCGTGCTTAGTATTCGACCTGAAGCCGGTCGCAGAAGAGCACCAGTTTGTCATCAAGCCAAGCGATGCCTGCGGGACGCCGATTTCTCGGGTAACAGCAGATATCGCAACCTGCAAGGATTGTCTGCGAGAGCTGTTTGACGAAAAAAACTTTCGATATCGATATCCATTCATCAACTGCACCAACTGCGGGCCGAGATACTCGATAATCAGAACTATTCCTTACGACAGGCCGAACACCACGATGTCGGCATTTGCGATGTGCGACCGATGCGCCGGCCAGTATCACGACGTGGCGGACAGGCGCTTTCACGCCCAGCCGGTTGCCTGCGGCAAATGTGGACCGAAAATTTGGCTTGCCGATAACAAGGGAAACTCAATTCATACCGGCACCGACAAGGTAATTACCCAAACAGCAAAGTTATTGAAAGAAGGCAAAATCCTCGCCATAAAGGGCATAGGCGGGTTTCATCTGGCAGTCGATGCGTTCAACAATGAGGCGGTGAAGCGCCTGCGAGAACGCAAGAAAAGAGAACACAAACCATTCGCAATGATGGCGGAGACGATTGAAACGATAAAACAGCACGCCGTGGTAAGTAAACAAGCAGAAGAATTGCTTAAAAGTCCCGAAAGCCCGGTCGTGCTTTTACCTAAAAAGCCCCGCTCGACAATTTATGGAGAGCGAAGTCGAACCATAGCAACGTCAGTCGCCGAAGGCACCAGCACTTTTGGCTTTATGCTCCCCTATGCCCCGCTTCACCATCTGCTTTTCGCGGAAGGACTGAAAATTCTTGTGATGACCAGCGGCAATATCAGTGATGAGCCGTTAATTTGCAAAAACGATGAGGCAGTTAATCGTCTGGGCAGCGTGGCGGACGCGTTCCTGATGCACGACAGGGATATCTTCAGGCAGGTAGATGACTCCATTGTGCACTTCATCAACGACCAATCCGTCTTACTTCGCCGGGCAAGAGGATATGTGCCTACGCCTGTTCTTATAAAACAAACAAGTCCGCCTGCGGTGAGCTTGTCGAACCCGCAGGACATCTTCGCCGCCGGCTCAGACTTGAAAAATACCTTCTCGTTTGTCAAAAGTAACCAGCTTATATGCAGCGAGCACATCGGCGACCTCGAAGATGCGGAAGTTTATCATCATTACATAAATTCAATCGAACACCTGCGTGGCTTGTTCGAGGTTCAGCCAAAGGTCATTGCCTGTGACCTGCATCCGGCTTATCTGTCTTCTCAATATGCACGGTCGCTGACGGGCGTGCAAATCGTCGAGGTGCAGCATCACTGGGCGCATATCGCCTCGGTTATCGCAGAACACGGCATCGAGGGACCGGTGATTGGTCTCGCCTGCGACGGAACCGGCTACGGAACAGATGGGGCCATCTGGGGCTGTGAATGCCTCATCGCCACACTCGACAATTTTGAAAGATTCAGCCATCTGGCTTATTACCCCCTCGCAGGGGCCGACGCCGCGAGCAAGAAGCCAATCAGGCCATTGCTCGGACTTTTAATGCAGGCATACGGTAACGAGTTTGATTTGAATAAGCTGCAATGGCTGCTTGAGCCAATCGAGCCGGAACTATCACGGCAGAAAATTGTATGCGAGCAAATCCGCAAAAATGTGAATACCGTGCAGACCTCCAGCCTGGGCAGGGTCTTCGATGCTGTCGCGGCGATGCTCGGCCTGGGCCGCTACAATCATTTCGAGGCACAACTGCCTATGGCGATGGAGGCAATCGCCGACCCGGATTGCGACCAACAATATAATTTTGAACTCTCTGAACAAAAAATACTCGACCTGCGCCCAATGATAAGGCAAATTGTAACCGACATAAGGAACAACAAAAACCGCGAGATTATATCGGCGAAGTTCCACAATACGATAGCATCAGGTTTACTTGAAATGGCGCGGGCGGCACGGCTGGCAAAGGGGCTGAATACCGTGGCGCTGAGCGGCGGGGTGTTTTGCAATAGATTTCTGACCGACCGGCTGATTCAACTCTTGAAAAAAGACAGCTTCTTGGTATTATACAACCGTGATTTCCCGGCCAACGACGGCTGTATATCCGTCGGCCAGGCGGCAATAGCCGCCCAACTCGTGACTCGTCGCCCGTGCCTCGATATTAGGATGTGAAAAAATAATTGTATTTTTCAGAATGAATTTACATTCCGAAACCGTCTGGATAAAAACTTAATGTACAAAGATGACTCAAGATTTGATAAACCTGAAAGCCAAGAAACAAAGATTTGGCGATATATGGACTTCCACAAGCTTGTTTGGACGCTGGACCGCCAGTGCTTATATTTTTGCACGGTGAATAAAATAAGAGAAGAAGACCCATTCGAAGGTTCCTATCAACCTAATGAACTCTTGCAGAACATTCCGCAAGAGCAAGCAAAGGAACTCAAGAAAAAAATTGAATCTTGCGGATTCCCGTTGACCGTAAACTGCTGGCATCTTAACGAATACGAATCCGCAGCAATGTGGAAGCTCTATACAATCGCCCATAAAGGGGTAGCCGTTCAATCGACTTTTGGCCGACTGGTGAAGGCCCTTAATGAATTTCCTGACGATGTGCACATAGGGAAAATCAGGTATATCGACTACCAAACAGATAAGTTCGCGGGAAAATGGTCAATTGATATATTCGAACCGGTCCTTACTAAACGTAAGAGCTTTGAGCATGAAAACGAACTGCGGGCCGTTATCTGGCAGACATCAGCAACAACCGGGAGGACCGGCGATGGCGCGGTTACAGTCCCCGTGAATCTCAACGAGTTAATTGAGAAAATCTACGTGTCGCCTTTCTCTGGTTCTTGGGTCGAGGATGTGATAGAATCTCTGGTTCAAAAATATAACATTGATGTGCCTGTTACACAATCGAGTCTTGACATACAGCCGCTGTACTAACATATAGAAAAAAAAGTCTAACATTTTGAAAGACCCTGAAACACAATGAAGGTAAAAGATTACAAAGATTTGAAGGTCTGGCAAAAAGGTATTGAAATAGTTGATAGGGTTTACACATTAACGGCTAAATTCCCCAAAGAAGAATTGTATGGCCTGACCCTTCAAATGAGGAAGGCCTCAGTGTCAATCCCATCAAATGTTTCAGAGGGATTCGTAAGAGGCCATACTAATGAGTATAGGCAGTTTCTTCGCGTATCATTGGGCTCCTGCGCTGAATTGGATACCCAGTCAATTATAGCGCATCGAAGAAAGTATATAATAAAACAGGAATTGGATGATTTAGCGGAAGCTTTAAATCACGAAAGTCGAATGCTTGTGAACCTTATTAATACGCTCTGTCCGACCATTAGCTGCGGGTCACGTGTCACGAGCGACGAGTGACGAATTATGTGTCTGGCGATACCGGCAAGAATAGTTGAACTGCAAGGCGACAAAGCGGTTGCTGACGCGATGGGTAATCAGTTCCGCGCAAGGACAACGCTGCTGCCAAATGTCAAACTCGGAGACCTCGTGCTAATTCACGCCGGCTTTGCCATTTCGATGATTGACGAAACAGAGGCGAGGAAAACCTGGCAATTAATTGAAGAAATCGACCAGTTCAAAGACACGCCAAACAAAATTTCAGGATAGAATCCGATACTATGCTCGAAAGAATTCGCAAAGCCCATCTGCTTATGGACGCCGCCTGCGAGGCGGCCGGCAGGCAAATCAATATAATGGAGGTCTGTGGCACGCACACGGTGGCGATATTCAGAAACGGCATACGCGCCACACTGCCCAAAGGAATCAAGTTATTGTCGGGGCCGGGATGCCCCGTTTGCGTCACGGACCAGGGCTACATTGATGTCATTCTGCAGCTTGCCGAACGCGACGATTGTCTGATTGCCACATACGGCGATATGATTCGCGTCCCCGGCAAAGGCAGCTCGCTGGAAACGAAGAAATCCGCCGGAAACGTGAGAATCGTCCTTAGCAGCGAAGACGCCTTACAACTGGCAAAGGACAATCCCGGCAAAACCGTGGTCTTTGTCGCAGTTGGTTTTGAAACGACCGCGCCGTCAACCGCAGTGGTGGTAAAGCAGGCGGCAGGCGAACACGTCGATAACTTCTGTGTGCTAAGCAACCACAAGCTGGTCGTGCCGGCGATGCGGGCGCTTCTCGGCAAGAAGAACAACAGGATAGATGCCTTTCTCTGCCCGGGGCACGTCAGCGTGATAATCGGATATGCCGCCTTTCGGGAAATCGTCGAACAATTCCGGCGGCCCTGCGTGGTGGCGGGCTTTGAGCCGATGCAGATAATCGAGGGGCTGGCCGAAATATGCCGACAACTAATCGAACGAAAGCCGGAAGCAAAATCGATATACACGGCAGTTGTAACCGAGCAGGGCAATGCACTGGCGCAAAGCGTCATCGCAGAGTGTTTCGAGCCGGCGGATGGTTACTGGAGGGGACTGGGAAAAATTGAAAAGAGCACGCTGGCGCTCAAAGACAAATTTAGCAGATTCGACGCTATGAAGCGATTTGGCATAACCGAAACGCCCGCGGAGGAATCAACCGGCTGTCGATGCGGAGAAGTGCTGTGTGGTTTAATAGACCCGTCGGACTGTGAACTCTTCGGCAAGACCTGCGAGCCGCAAAATCCCGTCGGCCCCTGTATGGTCAGCTCGGAAGGCGCCTGCGCCGCCTGGTTCAAATACGGTCGAAAGAAAACCCAATGAACCAAAGGGCGAATGACAAAGTCCTGCTGGCACTCGGCGGAGGGGGACAACTTAGCGACCAATTCATCCACAAGCACATCCTGCCCAGATTCAGAAACAATACCCTTGCCGAGTTGGCAGACGCCGCCAAATTGAATCTCGATTCAAAATCGGTGTGCTTCACCACCGACAGTTATGTCGTCAAGCCGCTGTTTTTTAACGGCGGAGACATCGGCAAATTGGCCGTCTGCGGCACGATAAACGACCTCGCAGTAGCCGGGGCCAGACCGGTGGCGATGTCGCTGTCATTGATTATCGAGGAAGGATTCGCGTTCGAGACGCTCGAAAAGATTCTCGACACTATCGCCGCCGCCGCTGCGGAAAACAATGTCCCCATAGTAACGGGCGACACCAAAACCGTTGAGAAAGGTGCAGCCGACGAAATCTTTATCAATACCGCCGGTATCGGAGTGCGGCTGGAAGGGGTGGATGTCGGTTTTGACAAGATTGCCGTCGGCGACAAGGTGATTATAAACGGCACAATCGGCGACCACGGTATGACGATTATGTCGCAGCGGCAGGACATCGGCTTTCACTCACAGCTCAAAAGCGACTGCGCCGCGATTTCCGATTTGACCTCCAAGCTGCTGACCGAGACGAATGGAATAAAATTTATGCGAGACCCGACTCGAGGCGGTCTGGCGGCAACACTGAACGAAATTGCCCGACAAACAGAACTCAGTATTCGGCTTAATGAGGCGGATATTCCTGTAAATCCCACCGTCCAGGCCGCGGCGGATGCACTCGGGCTGGATGTGCTGAACACCGCCAACGAGGGTAAATTCGTCGCGGTCGTCGCCCCGGATATCGCCGACACCTGCATCAATATCTGCCGCCAACATCCGTTAGGGCAACAAGCAGCCATAATCGGCGAAATCACAAGAACCGAAGATGTCCCCGTCGTCGAAATGACCACGAAAATTGGCGGCAGAAGAATTGTCCAGATGCCCTACGGTAGGGAACTGCCGAGGATTTGCTGATGCACGAGGCAATGGTTGCACAATCCGTCCTCGCGGCAATATCGGCTGAAGCGAAAAAGCAAAAAGCCAAACCCGTCGCCGCCAAAATTAGCTGCGGCGTGTTCAACGCCGTAAACAGCGACGCCCTTCGCTTCGCCTTCGAGGCCATCAGCAAAGGAACCGCCTGCGAAGGTCTCAAGCTCGCTATAGAGCAAAAGCCGATACAGGCCAGATGTAAAATCTGCGACGACACCTTTGCGTTTGACCTGCACGAACCGAAATGTCCTAAGTGCCGCCGCGATGATTTTGAGCTGTTACCTGATGAGCCGCTTATTCTTGAAGAGATAGAATTCGAGGATAAATAATATGCATAAGGTCAAAGTCGGCAGGAAAATTCTGATTGCTAACGAAGAATACGCCTCGAGAAACCGGGCGTTCCTCAAAAAGCAAAAATTAATCTGTTTGAACGTGATTTCCTCGCCCGGCTCCGGCAAAACGACCATCCTGACCCGAACAATACGGGAACTAAAGGGCTCGGTCAAAATTGGCGTCATCGAAGGGGACATTCAAACCGACATTGACGCGCAACGGATAAGGACGACCGGTGCGCCGGCGATTCAAATCAACACCGACGGCGCCTGCCACCTGTCCGCCGCCCAGGTCAGCGATGCTCTTCAGGAGCTGCCCATCGATAAGCTCGATTTGATTTTCATCGAAAACGTTGGCAACCTCATCTGCCCTTCGGCCTTCGACCTCGGCGAGACAGCTAAGGTCGCCGTGCTTTCCGTCCCTGAAGGCGACGACAAACCCGCCAAATACCCCCTGATATTCGCCACGGCCGCCGCCGTGCTGATTAACAAAATCGACCTGCTCGCCGCCGGGGATTTCGACATTGAAAAAGCAAAAGCCGATATCTTGAAGCTCAATAAAAAAACGAGGATTTTCCCGGTATCCGCTAAGACAGGCGAAGGAATGAGCCAATGGTGCGACTGGCTCGAGGCAATGACCAGTCGCGGGAGCCGATGAAATGCGGCCCAGTCAATCGTTCTGTCCACCGTAAAGACCGTGCTCGCGGATATATCGCAGGACATTGGGGCAGACCATTCCGCTGACGTCGCGCCTGGCGTTCAAGCGCCTGCGGATTTCTGTGCTGCTTACGTCAATCAACGGAGTCGTGATGATATTGCGCTGCAGTTTGTCCACGCGGCTGGTGCCCCAGAGGGACTGGAATCTCGAGAAATCGGGCGGTTTGAAACCAGCCCTGTGCATCACCGCCAGATTGCACTCGTCAATCAGTTCAGTAATGCCGTACCAGTGAGGCAGGTCCTCCAGATTGTCGGCGCCTGCCAGCCAGTAAATCAGAGTATTGTCGCCGAACAGATTTTGAAAATGCCTGACGGTCTCGAGCGTATAGCTCGGCCACGGCTTTTTCAGCTCATAATCACTGATGTCAAAACTGTCATTGCCGGATATTGCCAATGCAATCATCGCCAGCCGGTCTTCGTCACTCGCTTCAGGGCAAAATGCCTTCAGCGGCGAACGTTTCGCGGGAACAAACACAACCTTGTCAGCGCCGATGTGCTCGCCGGCGGCTGCCGCAACAGCAGTGTGGCCGAGGTGAATCGGGTCAAACGTCCCTCCAAACAGAACTACTTTTCTCTCAGCCATAAGAAATTAACAGCTAAATTGTGAATTCTCTCAAAAAAAATTTTACGACAAGAAAACCTTTTTAGACCGATTGAAACCGCAAGTCAACACTCAGGCCGCAAAGACACAGCTTCGCACAATTGCCGGAGCAAAACCATCTACAAACAGACGACAAAACTATTGACAAAGCCGAAGACGCTGCTTTGCGCTAATCGCACTAAAAACTGCTTATAACGCAATTAAAACTCACTTCTGCAATATCACTGAATACACGTCCCAGCGATAAACAAAGTCGCCGGTGACAACCGCAGACAACTTGAAGCATCAACGACGATGACACGGTGTCAGCGGTGCAACCCACCCTATGATAAACGATTTGGCCGGCTCTGTAAAATAGGAGAGCACAAATTTCTTTGAAGGATTCTTAAATATCTGGACGATAAAAACTATAACTACGTTCATTAGCTTCTTTGACAACTCGGTTGACGGTTTCCGCAAGTTTGCTGCCACTTTGACTAAACCAGTTTTTTATGTGCCATATGGAGGTAACAGATAATGGCAAAAAAGAAAAAGGGCAAAAAGAAAAAGAAGAAATAGCATAACGCTCTGAACAAAGACTTCAGACAACGACAAGTTATGCTGAGAATGGAAGGTTCCCTTGTAGCTGCTGCGGAGCCTTCCATTTTTATTTGCACGTAATCCCGTTTATACCCTGCATTAACCTCATCTTGCATTCGCCTCGTCATCACTTATACTATGCCCCGATATGGACTATTTTAATTACAGGCAAGGCAAGCTGTTTGCGGAAGGCGTCCCGGTCGAGAAAATAGCCGGGCAGGTCGGCACGCCCGTGTATATTTACAGCAAGGCCACCTTCCTCGAACACCTTCAAAAAACCCGCCAGGCATACAGCGATTTGGATACAACCGTCTGCTTTTCCGTCAAGGCCTGCAGCAACATAAACATCCTCAAAGTTATGGCCGCCGCCGGCTATGGCTTTGACATCGTAAGCGGCGGTGAACTCTACCGCGCTATTCAGGCAGGCGCTGACCCCGCAAAAATCGTTTACGCGGGCGTCGGCAAAACCGACAAGGAAATCATCGAAGCCCTCGACGCCAATATCGATTACCTCAACATTGAATCCGAAGCTGAGATTGAAAACCTTATTCGGCTCTCAAAGCAAAAAGGCAAAACCCCCAAAGCGGCCCTTCGCGTCAATCCCGACGTTGACCCCAAAACCCATACATATACAACCACCGGCACCAAAGAGACAAAATTCGGCGTTGATATCGAACGGGCTGAAAAGGTCTTTGAGCAATTCGGCAAAAATCCTGCCGTCAGATTGTGCGCACTTCACATCCATCTCGGCTCAGCAGGACATACTGTTCAACCTTATGTCGAGGCACTCAACAAAACGCTTGCCCTTGTGGATAAACTTCGCAGCAACGGCTTCACAATCGAGGCGCTGGATATCGGCGGCGGATATGGCGCCGACTATATCACCGCTCAGTCGCCGACCGCGGAAGATTATGCGGCTGCGATTGTCCCAATGCTCAAAGGCAAAGGACTTAAACTCATCCTCGAACCCGGCGCAAGTATCGCGGCCAACGCTGCGATATTGCTGACAAGAGTCCTTTATTGCAAAACAGGCGGAAACAAAAAATTCGTAATTGTCGATGCAGGTATGAACGACCTCATTCGGCCGCCTTTATACAACGCATTTCATTTTATCTGGCCCGCAACAGTCGAAAAAAGGTTTTCTTATTTAAAAAGAACCGAAAAGCTCGATATAAAGGGGCTGGAGTTTGTTGACGTTGTCGGCCCAATCTGTGAAAGTGCCGATTTCTTCGCAAAAGATAGAGCACTGCCGCCCGTCAAACGCGGCGACCTGCTTGGCATCTTCACCGCCGGCGCTTATGGCTTTACTATGGCCAGCAACTACAACGCACGTTGCCGCGCACCCGAAATCCTCGTCGATGGTGACAAATTCAGCATAATTAGAAAACGCGAATCCTACGAAGACCTCATCGCCTTGGAAAGATAACTCAACAGGTCGGCTAAAAGTTGCGCTCAACAAACTCCGTGTCAACCTTGCCCTTGACGAAAAGATTGTGCGAGAGGATGGATAGACACGCGGGGATAGTGGTCTTAATCGGCTCAATGACAAATTCCGACAACGCCCTTCGCATCGTTGCGATTGCCTCAGTTCTTGTCGGCTGATGAACGATGAGCTTACAAAGCATCGAATCGTAATTGGGGGCCACCGTCCAGCCCTGATAAACGTGCGTATCCACGCGGACACCCGGACCGCCGGGCGGTATATAGCGGGTTATCGTCCCAGGTGACGGCGAAAAACCATTAGCGGGGTCTTCGGCGTTTATCCGGCACTCAATCGCAACGCCCCTGTGTTTGATGTCCTTCTGGGTCAGCTCCAGCTTCTCCCCCGCCGCTATCTTCAACTGCATCTTGATTAAATCACAGCCGGTTACCATTTCGGTCACAGGGTGCTCGACCTGGATTCTCGTATTGACCTCGATGAAATAAAAGTGCTTGTCCTTATCTAAGAGAAATTCGACCGTCCCCGCGTTTACATAATTGGCTCGCTTAATAATCCGCAGGGCCGCCTCGCAAAGCTTCTCCCGCGTCTTTTCATTGAGGACCGGGCAGGGTGATTCCTCAATCATCTTCTGATGTCTTCGCTGGATTGAGCAGTCCCTCTCAAAAAAATGCAGTGCGTTGCCCGCACCGTCGGCCATCACCTGCACCTCGACGTGCCTCGGTTCGGCGATAAGCTTTTCGAGATATACGGCCCCATTGCCGAATGCCGCCTCGGCCTCCGCCTGCGCCGCCGCAAAACCGGCGCGAAAACTCATATCGTTGTGTGCGACACGCATCCCACGACCACCGCCGCCCGCCACCGCCTTTATCATCACAGGATACCCCATCTCGCCGGCCACCTTCAGACCCTGCGCCTCGTCGCCCACAACACCGTCTGAACCAGGCACTAAATCCACTCCCGCCTTTTTCGCAAGCTTTCTCGCCTCAACTTTATTGCCTAAAAGCCGCATCGCCTCAGGCCCCGGCCCTATGAACGTTATCCCGCACTCCCGACATATCTGGGCAAAATTCTCATTCTCCGCCAAAAAACCGTAACCCGGATGAATCGCATCCACGTCCGCTACTTCCGCGGCGCTTATTATCCGCGGGATATCGAGGTAACTTTTCGCCGGACTCGCCGGCCCTATACATATCGCCTCATCCGCCGTATCAAGGTATGCCGCACCCCTGTCCGCCTCCGAATACACCGCCACCGCCTCCACACCAAGCTCGTGGCACGCACGGATAATCCTTAGTGCTATCTCTCCTCGATTCGCTATTAGAACTCTTGAAAACATATCTTCTATTTTCTATTGTGTATTTTCAATTCTCTATTGACCAACTATCAAAACCGGCGTCTGCCTTTTAATAAATAGAAAATATAAAATAATAAATAATAAATGCTTAATCCAGCCGCACCCTGAACAACGCCTGCCCGTACTCCACCGCCTCGCCGCTGACAGCCACAACCTCGACAATCGTCCCAGTCACTTCCGCCTTTATCTCGTTCATCACCTTCATCGCCTCAATAATGCACACTACCGTCTGCGGGTCAACGTGTGAACCTGACTCCACGCATGGCTCCGAATCCGGGCTTGGATGGGCGTAAAACGTCCCGACCAAAGGCGATTTTATCTCGGCCAATTTCTCCTCCTTCGGGGGTTGTGGCTGTGACCCAGCGCCAGGCATCACCACCGGCATCCCGGTCCCAATTACAGGAATCGCTCCTGTATGTGGCTGAGGGGCCTGCCCTTTTTTGACGGAAATCTCATCATCCCCCTGCTTTATCTGGACCTCGACGAGGTTATGTTCCTTCATTATTTCTATTATTTGCTTTAATTTATCTATCTGCTCATCCCATTGTCCCATCGCCGAACCCTTTCATGCTTGTCCGCCTTTGGCGAGACCTCGCCCTCTGGGCGGGTCCGCCGTCTGTCTGGCGGATGTCCTCACTGATGCACCAGTATACCCAAAAATTCGACGATGGCAAGGATTTAACCACGCTGTTTAGCCCTCAGGCCTGCTTGCCCTCGAATGTCGTAGTCGGGGGCCTGAGGGTTGCCTGCCCTCCGACTTGTCTGGCGTAGTCCCGATGTTGTGTATCGGGACGAAGTCGGAAGCCCTTCGGGCGAAGGAGGGTCATTGCGAGGCCCTTGCCCGCCTTTGGCGGGGCAGGCCGCCTGCCTGCACAAGCGAGATAGTCGTCTCCGCCAATTTCCGCGAATGGCGGCACATCCTTACCGTCCGCACCGACAAAGGCGCGCAATGGGAAATCCGCAAAGCAGCGAACCTGATATTAGGCATATTGAAAGAACACGCCCCGGCGTGCTTCGAGGATATCGTCCCGGAGAATTAACCTCGCCACAAAGACGCAAAGACACAAAGAACAAAGTAAAAAGGCAAAAGTAAAAAAAATATGGATTAGTGCCTTGGTGACTTACCTGCCCCTGTAAGTCGTAAACAGGGGGTGGCAAAAGTTGAAAAATTCTTGCTTTTCTTTCCAGTTTGACGATACACTGCCGTCTTAAAGCAGGATACCACGTAGGGTATCCCACTGTGGCCGGAAGATACAGGTTTGGCGACTGACGACATAAAACGCGTAAAACTTAGGCGTCCTGAAGATGCCTTTATAGTTTTTAAACACGTATGGTCGAGAAGAAAAAGCAACGAACAGTCGTTGTGGCAGGGGCTCCAACTGAGCCCGAGGGGGCTTTAATTGTCGCTCAGTTGAAGAATGCAGGTATTCGAGCGGAACTCGTCGGCGCACTGGCGTCCGCATTTCGTGCGGAGGCACCCGGCGAAGTTAAGGTGATTGTGCTGGAAGAGGATGCAGAAAAAGCCGTCGACCTTCTCCGGCAGAGTTCATCGTCGGGGTAAACCCCGACCTACAACTGTGCCCACTGTGGCTGAAATCCTTCACTTCAACGCCGGTATCAACTCAAGCAAAAAACTCCAGGCCTTGTCAACCGAGGCGATGTTGAGGCGTTCCTGGGGCGAATGGGGGTTTTGGATGGTTGGGCCTACTGAAATCATTTCGATATCGGGAAACTTTTCGCCAATGACAGCACATTCCAAACCCGCGTGAACGACCCTGACCTGCGGCTCTTTTTTATTAAGTTTTCTGTAAATCTCTTTTGCGCGTTTAAGGAGCGATGAGTCGGTGTCCGGTTTCCAGGAAGGGTAACGGCCATATACTCTCACGTCAGCGCCGGCAGTTCGACTTCGCTCACTATAAACTACCTGTCTTGCTATGGTAACAATCTTGCCGGTTAGCTCATCCATCGACGATACCTCAAAACCCCGCTGCATCGTTGTGATTCGAATAAGATTTTCATCAGGTATTGTTTCAACTCTCGCGAGATTGTTCGACGTTTCAACCACCCCCTCAAACTGAGGTGACATACGATATACGCCGGTGGGCAGGGCCAAAAGAAGATTGATAATCGATGATTGATTATCGATTATTAACTTCTCTGTGTGCTCTGTGCCCTCTGTGGCTAAACAAACCTCTGTGGCTTTTTTCAATTCGACTTTAAGATTGGGGTCGGTTTTGGAAAACTCCTTTTTGAACGACGACTCTAATTCGGTCAGTGCCTTACGAACTGCACCGAGACGCGAGGAGTCGAGCAAGATAAAGGCGTTGGCGTCGCGAGGGATGGCATTGGCAGCTTTGCCGCCGTCAATACTACAAATACTAAAATCAAAATGGCCTTGTAATTCGCGAAGTGTCCGGGCCAGAAGTTTGATGGCGTTTGCGCGTTTTTTGTCGATATCAACGCCGGAGTGGCCGCCGTGAAGACCGGAGACATTCAAAGAGAAACAATTCATACCGACAGGAGCATCGCACCAATCAAGAGTAACGGTAATCTCAGTTTGTTCGCCGCCAGCACAGCCGACGATGAGCGATTTGTCTTCGCCATCGAGATTTATGAGGTATTTGCCGGTGATAAAGCCCTGCTCTAAACCATTTGCCCCTGTCAGGCCCGTTTCCTCATCGACGGTAAAGAGCAATTCGAGTTTTGGATGGGCCAGCCCTTCGGCTTCGCTCAGGGCGAGCGCCAATGCCACACCAAGGCCGTCGTCTGCGCCCAAGGTGGTGCCGTTGGCGGTAATCCAGCCATCGCGTTCGACTAACTCGATGGGGTCGTTCGAGAAATCGTGTTTCGATTCGGGCGTCTTTTCGCAGACCATATCGACGTGGCTTTGAAGGATGACCACGGGTGATTTCTCATAGCCCTTTGAAGGAGGAAGCTCAATTACCGTGTTGCCGACGGCGTCGGTGCGACAGGCGAGATTATGGCTTTTTGCAAAGTTTTTGAGCCATTCGATAATTTGACTTTCATTCTTTGAGCATCGCGGAATGGCGCTAACCTGCCGAAAAATCTCCCAGACCCGCTTCGCCTGTGCGTCTTTCAAAGATTTTTTTGTTGTCACCATCTCGTTACTCCGTGAAACCGCGGTTTTTTTACTCGCAATACAGCCTGCGAATACAACTATCGCGAACAAAATACAACAGGTCGCCTGAAAAGTTCGATTCATCAACAAACCCTCGTCGGCATTATACCGTGACGTTTCTGGCCGAGCAACTGGTTCGCTAAAGTTCAATCTTGCCCCCAGCCAATTTGCGAGACGCAAATTGAGACGCTTGGGACTCCGCTCAATTTCCTCCGAAAAATTGAGCTTCGCAAATTCGCCATGGTATTTTTTGGCCGCTTCATCGTATGCTTTTGCGGCGTCGATTTCGTTTGTGAACGAGCCCAACCACATACTTTTCCGGCGATACATTATATGTGCCCCCCATCGGCCGGACCGCTTCATCAAGTGAACTCCCCTGAAGCGAGACGAGGTTTTTGACTTGGTCTTTCGTCTATTACAGGCATTCTGCAAGTGCGTAGCCAATCGCAAATTGGCCTTTCGATTATCGAGGGTATTGTTGTTTCTATGGTCAACCAGAAGGCCACGGGGAGGTTTCATAATTTCCCTGTGCAAACGCACCGTTTTTATCTCGTCAGGTCCGATTTTTACGCTCCTGATGGCATAAAATTTTCTTTTCTTTCCACTGACGAACCATTTGAAGTTGTTAAAGCGGTAGTAATCTTCGGTATCCAGAATTGTCCACTCCCCTTCGGTGAGATAAATTTTGCGAAAGGAATAGCCATATTTGTGTTTGCGACACGCAATCACCGGCCACGCGCAGATTTTGTCGAGCCATTTTGGAATCCAGATTGTTAAGTTGACTTTCATAATCCTCTCCCTTCTTGCCACAGAGCAAGTATTTTTAGCCACACCCCGGCCAACGGATTGCCGGGGCAGGAAGGCCACCCGTCTCGCCGCGGCGTCGAGCCGAGGCAGGACAGAGCTCACAGAGTTTTTCTGTTTTAGTTACAATCCGAAATCTACAATCTAAAATCTGAAATTGGAACTTGCCTTATCTTGGCGTGATACTTGGGATGGTTATCCCTCCTGCCTGCCCTCTCTTGGGCTGCTACCTTTGCGGAACTCCGCTGCTGCCTTTTGAGGCGGCCTTGCTGGGCCAGTGCGGCCCGACAGGTCGGTATTATACCAAATTCAAGACGGATGTTCAATAAATATCTAACAATTTTTAACCACGGATTACCACTGATTATAACCTATTACGATTACTGAGGTTACAGCGTATTTTATCACGAAGAAACAAAAATATTTTTGATTGATGAGTGCTGATTGATGATATCAAACGCGGATTCAACCTACAACGGGCAAACGGAGGACTGAGGGCAGAAGACGAAAGACGCGGAGGATTTAGCCCCCGCAACATTTTCCGCAAAACGGAAAATACGACGCGGGGGCTTCGCCGTTATCGCCTTATGGCGCTAAGCTTTTTTGACCTGCCGGTTTTATCTTCAAATCGCCAAAAAGTAAGAATGTCCCCCTTTCTTCCCCAGCAGCCAATTTACTCCGGATCGCCGTTTCGTGGAACTGGCTTGCCGTCACGGATGGCAACATCCTTCCTTTGGTAAATCGCGTGACCTTTGAGTTTCTGTGCGGCATTTCGCACTCCGAAGGTGTGAGTTCTCCCGCCTCCGGTCTCACCGGCGCTACTCTTCTCGTATTTCCAATCCGCTTTCTGCAGGAAAATCACGTCAACGCGCCAGATGATCACTGGCTTGCCTTGTTCAAGCGACTCCGTCGGATCAACAAGGTATCTCCAGATAACATACCAGCCAGGATGATCGTAATGCGACTGTATAGCCCAAGGGCGCTTGCTCCCTTTGCTCTCAAGGCAATTATGGGGTTCGGACGGTCCGAAACCTCGGCGACATAAATCGGGGAAGCGCTGTTGAGCGGTGTCCGCATGGCGATGCTTCTCATAGTTGCTCACTGAATCCAAAGCCTTTGTGCCGAAAATGCCAACGATAGCACTAAAGACATTCATTTGTTCATAGTAAATTTCAAGAAGACCCGCCAGTTCCCGCTCAATATAGGTTATTGCTTTGAGAATAGCACCGATTGTAAGACCGGGTGGCAGGGCAACATCCGCATTGCAGTCATCTTTTCGAACCATTTCCGTTAACCTCATGAGGAATGTATTTGGCCAAGGCAGGGATAGCCTTGGTTGCGAGATTGAAGTATAGCGTGTTCACTTCCAAACCGATGCTGCGCAGGCCGCAGGCAACAGCGGCAGCGATAGTGGAACCGGATCCCATGAAGGGGTCAAGGATTACACCCTCAGAAAGAGGCAGCGCAGCACGAACCAGCTGCCGCAGGAAATGTTGGGGTTTGACAGACGGGTGTGGAGCGATCTCCCGCTCGATACCCCGTGCGGGTGACGAGTAGATGAGATCTTTGAACGGTTCATCCGCAGAAATCCTCCTCAGCCCGCCTGTCTTCCATTTTCTTAAGTTGTCTTGGACCCGTCCCTCGCACGGTTTGCGAAAGAGACCCCAAGGTTCCCAGCATGATTTTGGCATAACGGAAATTTCCGAGAATTCGTTGTGAGCGTTTTTGGGTCTGTCGCCACCGCGAAGAGTATGAACCACGCGAATGATCTCACCACGTTTTTCAAATCCTACCGAGATGAACGGCTCGTACACAAGGTAAGACATCAGCGGATTCGTCGCGATAAACACATGTGCGCCCGGCACTAGTGCTCGAAGCAAGCCCTCCGCAAGACGTTTGAAGAACGCCCGCAGTTCCAAGCGATCGCTTTCGGTGAGAACCGTGAAGCGAGGGAGAGGGCTGCGCCGGCAGCCATCAAAGGACGGAGGGATGCGCCAGACGCCGCCTTCCCCATTACGCATTTTCTCCAACTGGATAGGTGTATATTCGATAAGACCATAAGGCGGATCCGTGACTACCGCATGGATGGAAGACGGTCGAGCATTGTCAAGCCAATCGAACGCGTCGGTATGGAAGATCTCGTAAGACCTGACCCTTCTGCTCACGGCGGGGGTAGAGCATAAAAGACCTCGTTTAGAGGTGACCGTTACTTGTGTTTGCTGTATGGTTCTCATATTCCTGATCTCTTTACCTACGGCATTGTGTTGTATTACAGTATCCCCGTCAAGACAAAATGCCGGCTTGGGAACGGTATAGTGCGTGCCAGTCGCAGTGGTAGTAGAATGAGCCGGTTTTCTTCAGGACACGGTGCAGTTCGACACAGCGGGGACGCATAAAGTCAATATATGCCTGTGTCGAGGCGTGGCGGTCATCGAATGAACGTTTTTCCTTTGTCTCGCCCCAGAAGACCTCATAATTGCGATTGGAATTAAAAGGCGGGTCGATATAAATCAGGTCAACGCATTCAGGGGGGAATTTTTTCAACTGTTAAAGGTTATCGCCGCAATATATTACCCGCGTATCAACTAATGAGGATGGTTTGCCGGCTGATGGAGTTTTCTTAGAATCGGATGTAGTTTTCTTTGCCATAGGTCATTAGTGTAAGCCCTGCCCAATAATTTGCAAGGGGCAGGCAAGCCGGCGGAATCCGCAATTAAATCGAAAATCAGCAATCGCAAATCGAAAATGGAAATTATCCCCGGTGAGATTCGAACTCACAACCTTTGGCTCCGGAGGCCAACGCGCTGTCCAGTTGCGCCACGGGGACCGAATTAAAGCTATTTTAATACGCTAAAAATGGCTGTAAGTCAATAAAATCGCCTGTACCGGGAATCGGCTTGATTTTTATGAAAAAGGCGGTTTTGAGTATGGTATAATAGAGGTCTGGGTAATGAAAAGCGGAAACAGATATAGTTGGCCACGCCTGCAGTTTGTCGCACTGCTGATAATGGCAGTTGTGCAACCCTGTGTCTTTGCCGAGCGACCCGATTGGCAACGCGAAGAAGTATCGTGGCGGCTGACGGGGGGTTCTCAAATAAAGGCCATCGAATACCCACAGGAGAAACCCGCCCCCCTGTCAAACAGGCGGCGATTCCAAAAGCCGGATAAAAAACTGCTTTCACCCGAAGCTGCCCAGCGATTCGGGGCTCTCGCCGCGGGGACCACAGCCCCTGTTTTTGCAAACGTGATTGATTCGCCGCCCGTGGACGGCTTTGTGCCCTGGATAGCGGTGACAGTTACCGATGCCCGTTCCGACATTCTCGAGTTTGAGGCGGTAACCAAATACTCGATTGTGGGCAATAATCTGACCAGCCATCCTGAGTTGAATTACGCCATCGGGATATATGATACCGGAGCAAGTGCCCACGTGATGGGAAATGCTGCCGGCACCCGCGCGGGGCTTTTTAGTGCAGGGCTTGTTACCTCCAACAGCACCACCATCAGCGGCGTCACGGGCGAGACGGACGTCTGGGTAAGCCAGCCGATAGGCCTGTTCATCGACGGCCTGGGCGCAGTCGAGCCGAACGGATTGCTTTTAGACAGGTCAGGTATGATGGGGCAATCGAACGTCGCGATAGTAGTAGGTCAGGACGACCCGCCTGTTGAACTGCCGACTGCAATCGGCTCGCCGCTGGCCGTCTATTTCACCGCCGTATTCAACAATAACCAGCAAATCACAGTCACGCGCGACGGCAATGATTTTACCGCACCAGATATTAGAATACATCGGCAGGATGACTCGAACATTCCAACATACGCCAACACAATACCGCTTGAGCTGCGGCCGCTTGGCGGTGTTTCCGTTCAATACATCACTCTGGACTTCGAGGAGTTTACGCCAACAAGCCCGTCATTGATAATCGGCAACACGTCTCAAAGCATCTTCTTTGTTGCCAGCGTTGACCTCTACGAAGGCAGTCACTCCGCCATCGACAAGACCCGCTTTATGTTTGACACCGGTGCCCAGATTACGGTCATCGGGTCGCGAATCGCCGCTCGGCTGGGCCTCAATCCGGCTAATCCCGACTTCGAGGTCGAGATAGAGGGAGTAACCGGCGACACAATAATAGCCCCCGGTTTTTATATTGACGCACTGGATATACCCGCTCTTGGCGACTGGCTGTCGCTGACGAACGTCCCCGTTGTGCTGCTCGATGTCCCCTCGCCGGAGGGCGGCACGGTCGATGGAATCATCGGTATGAATTTGTTTGTCGACCTCAACTTCGTGCTTCGCGGCGGGGGGTTGTTTTTGCAGGATGACCCTTATGTGGATTACGAGCCGATAAGCCGGCTAATCGGCGATATCGCACCAGGGGGCGGCGACGGGTTGGTCGATTGGCTCGATTTGGTCGCGTTTGCAAACGCGTGGCTTGCAAATCCCCTGTCGGCCAACTGGAATTCACGAGCCGATATGGTGGGCGACGCCATAATCAATTTCCGCGACTTCGCAATTCTGGCACAAAACTGGCAGTAGTTTCACCGCGGAGAACGCAAAGACCGCAGAGAAAAAATAGAGCAAACTCTGCGTGCTCTGCGGTCAAATCTGCAATTTGACAGCAAGTAATTGAGCGATTACATTATCCTGATGAATATCTTGCTTGACGCGGTATATTTACTTGCGGTTGTAGCAATAAGTCCTGTGGCGATATACCGAATGCTCAGGCACGGTCGTTATCGTGCCGGCTGGGCAAATCGCTTCGGACACATCGAGCGCAAACGGCCAGACAAGAAATGTATCTGGATTCACGCGGTAAGCGTCGGCGAGGTCAATGCCACAACGACGATTATCCGCGAGCTGGAAAACAGGTTCCCCGACTACGAAATCGTAATCAGCACAACAACCGACACGGGTTTTGCCCGCGCGAACGCCCTTTTCGGCGACCGGCTGTGCATATTTTATTTCCCGATGGACTTCTCGCGGACAATGCGGAGGGCATTTGCGAATATCCGGCCTGCGATTTGCCTACTGATTGAGCTTGAGGTCTGGCCAAACCTTGTGCGAATCGCCCACCAATCAGGCATACCGGTTGTGGTCGTCAACGGCAGATTAAGCGAGAGAAGCTTCGGCAGATACAAACTGATAAAGTCCATAACGAGGAAAACCTTTCAGAATATCTCTCTGGCACTTGCGCAAACGGAGGAGTATGCCGAGAGGTTCCGGGAAATCGGCGTGGCGGCGGAAAAGGTGATTGTTACCGGCTCGGTAAAATATGATACCGCGCAAGTGGCAGATAAGGTTGAGGGGGCTGACGTATTAGCGACCCAACTCGGTTTGAAAAATGACCGGCTGTGGGTAGCGGGGGCGACAGGCGACGGCGAAGAGCAGATTATTTTAGACGTCTATCAGCAACTCATTGAGCAGAAGCAATTCGAGAATCTACGACTTGCGATTGTTCCACGCAAACCGGAACGATTCGAGGAAGTTGCCAACCTAATTAAACAAGATGGGTTTGGGTTGATTCGGTTCAGCGAGATAAAGAAAAAAGCCACAGAGAAATATTTAGCCACAGAGAGCACAGAGAACACAGAGAAAAAAATAATAAATCATAAATCGTCAATCATAAATGTAATTCTCGGCGATACGATGGGGGATTTGCGGAAGTTTTATTCGCTGGCTAAGGTCATTTTCGTCGGCAGGTCGTTAGTGCCGATGGGCGGTTCGGATATGATGGAGGCAGCGGCATTAGGCAAATGCACAATCTTCGGCCCGCACGCCTTTAACTTCAAGCAAGCCGTCGATGACCTATTGAAGGCCGACGGTGCGATTTTAGTCAAAGGCAAAGACGCACTATTTGATGCAATGACGAAATGCCTGTCAGATGCCAATTATGCCTCTCAAATCGCACGAAATGGCCAAGAGATAATCAGAAAAAACCAGGGAGCGACATCAAGAACAGTAGCCCACATCACGAAGTTGGTAATAGAGGGTTAGGTCCGCAGTTTTCTGAACAAGGCTTTGATGTAGTCTGGGACGGTAATGACATTGTCCTATTTTATCGTCTTAATCAGTTGGTCGATGTGGTCGACGAATTCCTGAGTTGGTTTCAGCCAGCCGGCGACATCTTCGGCTTTGAAGCGAATGAAATCGGCGTAGTCACCTTTCTGGCGGCTATCGAACAAGTCGTCAAAGCAATTGCCCAATTCCTTTGAAATCACGCCGGTTTTCACAAATTCGCGGTGAAGTAATGACCTCAAGTACCCATGTTTGCTCGTTGAAAATCCTTTGGTCAACAACAAGGCAGAAGCGGCGTAAAAGCAGGCATAATACAGTCGATTGACATAAGTATTCAGATGCCCTCTATCAAACAGTATTTTGGCCTCATCGAGCGCCTCACGAGCACGTTGAAGCCGATAGTTGACTAAGATATGTTCTTCCGCTGTCATAAGAGCACACCCTCATGGTCAACGTTTTTGTGGAAAGGCATAGCCCGATACAAGGGCGTATCCCATTGTTGCCTGTTATATACAAATAGCGTCAGAACGGCGCCGCTGTCGAGTTCTAAAGGATATACATTTGAACGTATTTCTTGTTCCAGTGGTATCTCCGCAGGTCCGTTGATAAGAATGAGGATGTCGTAATCGGAATATTCGTTGGCGTCGCCACGGGCGCGGGAGCCATACAGGATAACGTCGGCGTCAGGGACCACTTGCCTTATGGCCTTCTTGCAACGTTTAAGCAACTCGGCGTCTGCGTTTACCGGTTTCCAATCATCAACAGGTATCATTTTCGCTATGCTCCTGAGTCAATTCTTTTTGAAGATATTATTTTAACAGAACTGCACAGGTTGTCACAGCTTAAAATACCGAGAAAAGCGAAGCGGTTAGCCGCGTAACTTTTTAGCGAGGGTCTTGATGTGGTCAGGGGATGAGCCGCAGCAGCCACCGATGATAGTGACGCCGGCAGCGTATATTTTCTGAGCGGCATCGGCAAATTCATCGGGCGTTACCTTATAGACGGCTTTGCCGTCAACCAGTTCGGGCTTGCCGGCGTTTGGTTCGGCGAAAATCGCAGCTCGTCGCTCGTGACTCGTGGCTCGGGTGTTCTCCAAAGCATCAACCGCGGAGACAAATAGTTTGGCAAGCTCCACGTATTCATCAAGAGTTGTGGTGCCGCAGTTAAAGCCAATGGCGTCGGGACCGACAGAGACAAGAGCGGAAACCGCGGTTTTGACATCGACTCCCATCATAGTTTTGAAATCCGGCCCTCGTTTGTCGAAAGCCATAGATGCGAGGACGGGCAAATCAGGGCTTACCGATTTGGCCGCTTTTACGGCGATGGTCGCCTCCTCGACGGCGGACATCGTTTCGATGATGAAGCCATCGACGCCGCCTGCCAGAAGCGCTTTTGCCTGGTCGGCGAAGACGGTGGTGAGCTGGTCGGGCTTTAAGCTTCCGAGGGGTTCGAGGAAATCGCCGGTTGGGCCGATGTCGCCGAGGACGTATTTATCCCGTCCCGCGGCTTTGCGGGCGAGCTGAGCACCGGTTGTGTTCACATCGGCAACGCGATTTTCCAGGCCGTGGCGGGCCAATGCGAAGCCATTGCCGCCGAAGGTGTTGGTAAGAACCGCGTCGGCACCGGCTTCAAGATAGGCATTATGAATTCGCAGGACCAGGCCGGGCGATTCGAGATTAAGCAACTCACTGCACTTTCCCGGCTCGACGCCGTGAGCAATCAACTGCGTTCCCATAGCGCCATCGAGCAAAAACAGGCCCTGCCGCAGCCGCTCTTTCAAACTTACTCTACCCACGAAGATTTGTCCTTTCCAAAATGCCATCTCCTAAATTTACGGTTTATTCGGACTTCTGTTCGACCGCGGCACCGTTGATTATTTGATAAACGTGGTCAAAGCCGCGAGGCGGCGGACGAACAAAGAGGCGCTGCCGTTGTTGTTCATTCAACTGTGTAATGCTAACCGAGGCCAGTGAAATCTCCGCTGAATTTTTGTTTTTCCCTTCGGCCGAGTCAATTATTTTTATCCGCGTGGGGACGAAAAAACCCTCAGCCAGCATCCTGTGCGCAGAAAATTCCGCAGTGGCGGCAATTTTGCCCGTCGAGTCAAAATACTCAATTTTGGTCACGACGTAATCGCACGGCTCAATAAAAATGCGTTTTAACAACGTTCCCTGCTCACTATGCAGCCAAAGGACATCTAAACGGCCGTGGGTCAATGACCAATCATCGGCAGGCACACCAACGGAACCAAGCGCTTCGAGCAACACCGCCGGACTTATTGCAAACGACTGCCACTGCCCTGCCTGCGACCATTTGCCCCACCAGTACGTGCTGATTTCTTTGGGCTTTAGCCAGAACCAGAATTCATCGGCGTTTGAGCCGAGCACCAGACCCGCTGCATCGAATGCCACGTCGCCCTGAAGGAAAATATCGTTTGGGGGATTAACCCACAGTTTCACAGGGAAGTTTTCTTTATGCTGTTTGCCTTCGAGGCGGTATTTCAGGAGGCAAAGGCCTGCTGCGCGTATCGGTTCGGTCTGCCGGCGGCGTGAATTTAATGTTTCAATCGCCTCGGCGGCTGTTTTTTTGCCTGCACAGGGGCGAGTCGAGCGTTGTGTCTGGGCGGCGCAGCCGGCGAAAATCAATATCCACACTAACAATGCAATTCGTTTCGACAATTACAGTTCCCCCTGGAGAATCTCGCCAATCTGGGTGGTCAACTGAGCGACCTGCTGCTCACCAAGATTCGGATTGACCACTTCAACGAAGTCCTGCGTGCTGGTTATGCGCAGGCGCCAGATATCTTTTCCGTCATTCATCTTCGACGAATCGTATTTAAGCCGACGTCTGCGCATCAGGACAAGTGCCAGCACAAAACGGAAATTCACCTTTTCCTGCTCGGTCTCGGCCCCCAGGCGCTCGAAGAACGCCATAAGCATATCGTCATCGATAAAAAGGTGCTTTTTCTGGTCGGGCGACGGCAGTTTTGTCTTCCAGTAACAAAACACCGTCGGCTTGTGCTCCGTCCAGTAGTCGGCGCAAAAATCCCGCCTGGCAAAACCCTGCTCGGTCTGCACAAGGGTTGCATAGTACTCTTCTCCCGGCCCAATTGCCCTGCCGGTCGCACAACACTGCCCCAATGGTTTATCTATAACCCACTCATCCATAAGATTATTTCAACCCGCCATACGTTGGGCGGGTAAACCCGCTGCCAGGAATTGCCATCACCTGAACTTCAGCCATTCACACATTTGGCGTGCCGTCACCGGCCCGATACCTTTGACATCGTCCAAGTCGTTGCAATCCTGAAACGCCAAATCACCTTTTCCATTTTGTCGGAATTGCTCGCGGTAAGTTACTATCGCCTGTGCTCTGACCATCCCGACGCCCGGTAGTCTCATCAAACTTGCCGGCGGTGCATCGTTGGGATTTATTCTGCGTTCCAATTCGATTGTCCCCGCCTTATCGTCTGCGGCGACGCCGACCGGCGTAAAGCACAGGCAAAAAGCGGCTGCCAAGCCGGCAGCAACAACAAACGCGAGCAACTGAATCCTGTTCATCACAAAACCTTTTTTACCGCAGAAACCGCTGAGCACGCAGAGTTTGTTTTTGTTTTTTTCTCTGCGGTCTTTGCGCACTCGGCGGTAAAACTAATTCGCCGTTTATCGGCCAAAGATGCGGTCGTGAAATCTCTTCATTGCCGCGTATGACTCCTTCGGCTCCAGTCCCGCCGTCAAAAGCCCGCTGTCGGGCAGGAAACTGTCTTTTGCATCGGTGAAACTGGAATAGATTACGCTGTCGATATATGCCTTGCTGAGCGCTATTCTGTAAAACTGGTCGAGCCATTCCGCCTGTCTAATCCGGTCCCAATTATTGTGCCAGAGACCAGCGACCTCGGCGGCACAGTGCCCGGCGGTATCCAGTCCCGGAACCTCAACGTGCGTAATATACAAGGGCCTCGATATCGGAGCAAAAGAGTCCAGAAGAGCTGAAATCTGCATCATATCGCGGACATGCTGGCCCGACTCGTCCCTGCCGAACCGCATTTGCAGCCCAAAGGCGTCAAAATTGATGCCGCTTTGAATCACCATATCCATATAGACCAGCGGCGGAATGGTGTCGGTGGTTTGCCCATAATACTCGCCCCAGGGATTGCTGACTTCTATTATCCTCAGAGCCCTTTCCGCGGCCGCCTTGACGGCCATATTCGACGCCCGCGTTATCTCCAGGACCTGCTCAAAACCAAATCCGAAATGATTGAAGGCGTTCAGCCCGCTGACAACGCACCAGGTCCTGACCATCCCCCCGTATCGAGTCGCGGCCGCCGAAACAAACTGGTAGGCACACTCACGAATCTTTTCAAAGGTCGCTTCGCCCTCGAGCAGCCACTTAGGCAGATATTCTTTGGCAAAGCAGAGCAGGGGTCCCGCGCCTATCGCCAGCTTTCTTTTGCCCAGTGCGCTTATGCAGGCATCGAGTTTTGAAAAATCGTAGGCGCCCCTTTCCAGCTCAATCTGTCCCCAGTTAAAAGGCACCATCGCCAAGCCAAATGCGCCGGCCAACTGCTCAATATACGCGGGATTACTTATCTGCTTAGGGTCAACCCAGCAGCCGAGGCAGCCCCGACCAAAACCGTGATTCTTTCCTCGCGACCCGAACAGCACTTTTGCGTGCTTGGCAGCAAGCAATTCTGAAAAATCAAGCGCTTTTTGAAGCGCCTGGTCTGCAAGCTGCGAGGCGAGAGGCCCATCGGAGATGCTCTGAATGGCCCGAATGAACAAATCCTGCGTCTGCTCGCAAAGGGTTGCGGTATCCTCCGTATCCTCAAAAATGGACCAGTCCTCGCGCTTGTTTATGATTTGCATCAGCCGGCCGCGGGCCAGCTCCAGATTCAGATTGTATGGCTCCTCCCTTTCAGGCAGACATGTCGTGGGAAGGAGCACCCTGCCGAAACCCTCTACCGGCCACAGCAGTGCCAGCCCGGCGGTCTCCTGGTTTGGCTTGTAACACTCCAAAAGGCCCTCTGCAAAGTTGATTTGTGTCTTGCGAATGGCCATACCATCGGAGCCGAACAAATAAGCACCATGCAGCGCGAAATTTGCCACCGCCGAACCCTTGCTGAAAACCTGAAATCTCACGGTATTCCTTTATTTAGTAAAAAATGCCGCATCACATCAAAAAATGACCGCGTGATTATAACATTTACGCCCTCGAAGGCAAAGAAACTTGAAGCCATTTTCTCCCGATGGGACACTTCAATTTGAGCTTCAGAGGTTAACGGCGATGCCGCGGGAGCGGAGGTATTCTTTCATCTGGTTAATGGTGTAATTTTCGAAGTGAGTGATTGAGGCCATAAGGACGGCCTCGGCGTGGCCGGCGACAATGGCGTCGTAAAGGTGTTCGAGAGTGCCTGCCCCGCCTGAGGCGATGACGGGGATAGTAACGGCATCGGCGACAGCGCGGGTCAATTCAATATCATAACCTTTCTGTGTGCCGTCGGCGTCCATACTGGTAAGCAGAATCTCGCCTGCGCCGCGTTTAGCGCCCTCGACGGCCCATTCGACGGCATCGATGTTGGTCGCCTCGGTTCCGGCCTTGACAGTAACCTGCCAATGCCCTGCCCTGGTTTTTGACCGGCGGGCGTCAATGGCGAGGACCACGCACTGATTGCCGAATCTTTGTGCGGCCTGGGTGAGGATGTCCGGATTCGACACGGCTACCGTATTAACGGAGCATTTCTCCGCCCCACTTCGCAAAAGCTCATCCATCTGCTCAACGGAACGGATACCGCCCCCTACCGTAAAGGGGATGAAGACGTTTTCAGCAACTTTCCTGACAAGCTCGACGATTGTCTTGCGAGAACGAATTGTTGCGGTGATATCGAGAAAGACCAACTCGTCGGCCCCCTCGTCGCTGTAACGGGTGCCAAGCTCGACGGGGTCGCCGGCGTCACGCAGGTTAAGAAAATGGACGCCCTTGACGACGCGGCCGTCTTTAACATCGAGGCAGGGGATTATTCTGCGGGTAAGCATCAGCCACGTCCTTTTTTACCGCAGAGACCGCTGAGCACGCAGAGATTATTTTTAATTTTTCCTCTCTGCGGTCTCGGCGTGCTTGGCGGTGAAACTAACGCGAACATCAGTCATCTCTCCTTTCGGCGATTCGGGCGAAGTTGCGGAGCACCTGCAGGCCCTGTTGGCCGCTTTTTTCGGGGTGGAACTGGGTGCCGTAAACGTTGCCCTTCTGAACAGACGCGGGCAGGTTGAAGCCATAGTCGGTATATGCAACCCTGGCGGAGTCGTCAGTAACGTTTGCGTAGAAGGAGTGCGCAAAATAAAAATGCTTTTCAGGCCCCAAACCGGCAAACAGGGACATATCATCCGGCAATCCCACCTTGTTCCAGCCCATATGCGGGATGATGCGGCCCGGCGGTATGGGGACGACGGCGCCTGAAACCAGGCCGAGGCCCTTGTGCGTGCCGAACTCGCAGCTTTCGTCGAAGATCATCTGGTAGCCGACGCAAATACCGAGGAGGGGCTTGCCTGCCAGCGTGAGGTCTTTAATGACGGCACCGAGCGAGCCGAGGGCGTTTACGGCAAAGCCGAAGGCGGCGACACCCGGCAGGACCAGTGCGGATGCGGCCTCGATTTTCCTGCGGTCGCAGCTTAACTCGACATCGCAGCCGAGGTGCATAAAGGCGTTGCAGACGCTCCTAACATTACCGACATTATAATCGATTACAATTATCATATACCCCATTGAACAGTCCGTATCAGCAGGCGTCAACCGACAAAATCTTATATGAAAGTTAAGCAAATTTCAATTGCCTGCGTCGAACAATCATCTTAAAATAGATTATTATCAAACAGAGGTCGGAGTATTGTGCTTCGCCGCCGGCCTCAATTCGATGACAAAAGAACCCATTGCCTCTAAAAATCGCTTGTGTGCAATCGAGGGAACGGAAATGTGCGGCATAGTAGCTTATTTGGGCGAGAAGATGGCCCAGCCAATACTTATCGAGGGGTTGAAACGGCTGGAATACCGCGGATACGATTCAGCGGGCGTGGCCATTCTAAGCAACGGCGTTATCAAAATCAAAAAGACAAGCGGGAGGATAGCCGCACTTGAGGCGATTCTCGATGAGCCGAACAGCAACGAGACGCTGGGGCTGGGTCACACGCGCTGGGCGACTCACGGCGAACCAAACCAAACCAACGCCCATCCCCATTCGGACTACACGGGCAAGATAGCCGTCGTCCACAACGGCATCATCGAAAACTACGCAACGCTGAAGACCTGGCTGCAAAGCGAGAGGGTGAAATTCGTCAGTGATACCGATACCGAGGTAATCGCCAACCTGATTGGGTATTTCTACGAAAGATGCGACGCGGGCGAGCAGACAAAGAAACCGGCGAGCCAAAGCAAGTTCGAGTGGGCGGTGCAGCGGGCCTTGCGTGAACTGCACGGCACTTACGGGCTGGGGATACTATGTGCGGACTGCCCCGATATGTTCATCGGCGCCAAAAAGGGAAGCCCGCTGATTCTGGGGGTCAGCGACGGTGAATATATACTGGCCTCGGACGCAGCCGCAATCGTTGGGCACACCGCACGCGCGATTTACCTTGCGGACAACGAAATGGTTACAGTGACGGCGGACGGATTCCACACAAAGACCATCGACAACGTGGCAGTGACAAAGGAACTGGAGGACATTGAATTTTCGCTTGAGCAAATCGAGCTTGGCGGCTTCAAACACCACATGCTCAAGGAAATTTTCGAGCAGCCCAAGTCCCTAAGCACGTGTATGGGCGGGAGGGTGGACGTTCAAAACGCCAGAATCCGGCTGGGCGGCGTCGATAAATACCTGCGTGAGCTGACGCGGGCAAGACGACTGATTATTACCGCCTGCGGGACCGCCTTCCACGCGAGTCTGGTCGGCGAATTTCTGTTTGAGCAGCTGGCGAGGATTCCCGCCGAGACGGAATATGCAAGCGAGTTTCGTTACCGCAATCCAATCATAGAAGACGGCACGTTCGTCATCGCAATAAGCCAGTCGGGCGAGACGGCGGACACGCTGGCAGCCGTGGAACAGGCCAAAGAACGCGGCGCAACGGTTCTCGGCATCGTCAACGTTGTCGGCTCGTCCATCGCGCGTGCCACCGACGCAGGGGTGTATCTGCACGCTGGTCCCGAAATCGGCGTGGCCAGCACGAAGGCCTTTACGGCACAGGTGGCAGTGCTGACGATGCTGGCAATAGAGCTCAGCAGAAGAAGACACATCAGCAGCGACGAGGCAACGAGATATATCAAAGAGTTAGCCACAATACCCGACAAAATAACTCGCATACTCAAACAATCAGACCACATCCGGACGATAGCCGAAGCAAACATCCGCCAGAACAACTGGCTGTTTTTAGGCCGGGGCCTCAACTATCCGGTGGCCCTCGAAGGTGCCCTGAAGCTCAAGGAGATAAGTTACATCCACGCCGAGGGCCTGCCGGCGGCGGAGATGAAGCACGGGCCGATTGCCCTGATTGTGGACGGTATGCCTGCCGTGTTCATTGCCACAACCGGGCCGCAATACGAAAAAATCATCGGCAACATCTGCGAGGTCCGTGCACGCGGCGGCAAAACCATAATCGTCGCCACCGAAGGCAACGACCACATCAAACAGTATGCCGATTACCTGATAGCCATACCGGATGCGCCGGAACTTTTGCAGCCGATGCTCACCGTTGTGCCGCTGCAGCTGCTGGCTTATCACGCGGCGGTCTTGCGAGGGCACGATGTCGATAAGCCCCGGAATCTCGCCAAAAGCGTTACGGTTGAATAATCAACAGATGACGGAGGACGCAAAGATGACGGAGGACACAAAACAGAGGCCAGAACAATTGGTGCGCAAAACGCACCCTACCAAAGATTTATTCGGCTTCAGTTTAATTGAGCTGCTTGTCGTCATATCGATAATCGCCATGGTATTGGCGATACTTATACCTGGTTTGGGAAAGGCAAGAACCCTGACAAGACGGACCAAATGTGCATCAAATCTGCATCAAATCGACGTGGCGATGCACCTGTACCTGAATTCAAACGACGAAAAATACCCCTGTGCACAAGACCCGCTGCCGAAGATGCAGCCGACGGACCCCAATATATGGCTGTGGATGGGTCGCGGCTGGCGAGGTTTTCTCGCACCCTACCTCGGCGGAAAAATCGACGCCAACAATCCTTCGGTTCTCCTCTGCCCGGCTGACAAAATTGCCCCGGTGAAGTGGGAGTCAACCAGCTACTCCTACTCGCTGACCTTCTACCACAGCCCCGACCAAATTAACAATACAACCAGCAACTTAAACACCTCGCCGCCGGTGCCACAAACGCCCGCCAATGTCGCTAAACCGGCAGAAAAGATAATTATTGGCGAATGGCTGAGCAATCACCGACAAATCAAACAGGGAAACGACCCTGGCTGGTTTGGCTGGACGGGCAGCCGAAATTTTTTATTTGTGGACGGCCAAGTGAGATTCCTGAAGGCCACAGAAATCCGAACCGCCAACGACGGCTATCCCAACCCCAATCTTACAACAAATGGCGTAAAAGGTTCGGACTGGCCAAGATAACTATCGGTTGCGGTTTTTCACCCCAAATCGCCGATATTAAAAAGTAAAGAGGACTGTCTGCTCGAAAGTGCAAAAATGACCGACAGAACGGCACGAATCAAATTGCTCGTGGTATTGGCGCTGCCGATTGTGCTGGCCGGCTGCAAGGATGACGAGAAAAAAAAGGCGCTTGCCGAGGCGGCACAGGCGAAGGTTGAAACTGTCAAGCTCAGGGCCGAAGTGGTCAAGCTGAAAGGCGAGGTCAGCTACCTGAAGGAAAAACTGCAAACCGCAAACCAGGCACAAGACAAACTTCAGGAACAACTGGATGATCTGCTCAAAGAAAAGGACGCCGTAATTACCGAGGCCGATACCGCCCAGGAGCAAAGCGATAAACTCACAACGCTGCTGGCCGAACAGACCAAAAAGGCGGGCGAACTGGAAAAGCAGGTCCAACAACTTAAGGCGATAATCCGCGAACTTCAGTCGAGAGTCGTCGAGCCGAATAAAACCACGGAGCAGCCAAAGGCAGGAGGGGATGCAAACCAATAATTGATGTCTAAACGCCGTTCAATTTACCCGTTATATAATTGACAATCGAGTTGACCGTGAACAAGTCGCCTAATTTATTGATGTCCGGGTCATTTTGAAATACCGATAAATCGGTATGGGGCATCTTCGCTCGCAATTCCGCAAGACCCTTTGCGGTGAGCTTGCCGTTGCTGACCAGCTCAGCATTACCCATCAGCGTCTCAGCGGGGAAAAGCTCCTCTCGCGGAATCTTTATGCCGAAGGCCTTTTCTAAGCGAAACACAATATCCAGAAAGTCAATGCTTTCCGCCCCCAAATCACCCATCAGCGTCGCCTTGTTGACCACCTCATCCTCATCGACGCCCAGCGCATCAACCAGCACCTCCCGCACCTGCTCAAAAACCTGCTCGCGACTCATTCCCATACGCCGCCCCTTTCCACGCAATCTCGACCTTTACTAATTCACGTTGCTTAGCAATTGCAGCAATGTCCGTTAAAGATACTTACAACAGGAAGGCCGATATGTCAACGGCAGGATGCAACAATCGGGGTGACTGGATTCGAACCAGCGGCCTCTTGGTCCCAAACCAAGCGCTCTATCCAAGCTGAGCTACACCCCGCAATAACACCGAAAGACATTCTACAAAAACGACTGCTATTCTGCAACAGCAGCGACCGACATCTACAGGTGCGAAAATTGAGCGAAATCATCATTGCAGGCCAAAACGAATATTGTTATAATCCCTATTCCTATAGATTCACAATTTTCGCAAAGGAGCATATTAGATGTCGAGAGAGTGTTACTATACAGGCAAACGAACGTCGTTTGGCAACAAAATAGCCCGGCGAGGCAAGGCAAAATACTTAGGCGGCGTCGGTCGCAAGATTACCGGCATAAGCAGAAGGAAGTTCAAGCCGAACATTCAGAAGGTTCACGCGGTTGTCGATGGCAAGGCGCAGCGGGTCAGGGTATCGGCCAAGGCGCTGAAAATGGGGCTTGTTCAGAAACGGCAGAAGCGCAACTATAAGCCCGCCGAGAAGACGGCCAGTTGACGGGGGCGGTTTGGCCGGAGAATATCTTTGAGCGAGGCGGGTTGCGCCTCGCTTTTTTTATTTGGCAGGTTGGGCGGTATGGATAAAAAGATAGACGAAGCACAGGTAAGAAAGGTTGCGAAACTGGCCCGGCTGGAGTTAAGCGACGCGGAGGTAGAGGAGTTTGCGGGACAACTGAGCGCCATTCTCGATTATGTTGCGAGAATGAATGAGCTGAACACCGACGGCGTTGAGCCGTTGGCGCATTGCCTGCCGATAGCCAACGTCTTCCGCGAGGACGTTGTAAAGGAATCACTTGGGACAGAAAAAACACTGGCTAACGCACCGCAGCGGGACGGGGCATTTTTCAAGGTGCCGAAGATACTGGAAGAATCGTAGTCATTGATTGTTGATAATCGATGATTGATTATTACTTGCAGTGGTTAAGGGTATTAACAATGAGAAAAGAACTGATTGGACTGGTGGTGTGTTTGGGATTGATGGGCGGAATAGCAATGGGGGCGAAGATGGGAAAGGCCGGTGCACAGCGTGAGCAGGTATTCAACAAGAAAATAACGAAAACGGTTGGATGCAAATACCTGCTGTATTTGCCTGCAGATTACGGGAAGGACGCGAAAAAGAAGTGGCCGTTGATAATGTTTTTGCACGGGGCGGGCGAGCGGGGTGAGAATTTGGAGCTCGTCAAGAAACACGGTCCGCCGAAGATGATTGCACAGGGTAAGCCCTTTGATTTTATTATCGTTTCGCCTCAGTGCCCCAACGATATCTGGTGGCCTGAGCAGACCGACGTCCTGATAAGTTTGTTCGATGACATTGAGACGAAATACCGCGTCGATACCGACAGGATTTATCTGACGGGCTTGAGTATGGGTGGATTCGGGACGTGGAGCTTGACGGAAAGGTATCCGCAGCGATTTGCGGCCATCGCGCCGATATGCGGCGGTGGTGAGCGATACGCGGCGAACCGGCTCAAAGATGTCCCGGTATGGGCGTTTCACGGCGCAAAAGACAATGTTGTGCCGGTGGCAAGGTCGCAGGAAATGGTCGATGCCGTCAAGAAGGCGGGCGGAGACGCGAAGCTGACGATTTATCCTGAGGCGGAGCACGATTCGTGGACGCAGACATACGACAATCCACAGCTTTACGAGTGGCTTTTGTCACATCGGATAAGCGACAGGAAGAAGTGACGGACTCGCGATGGATTGGCAAAGCGCAAAACAATTGCGGGATAAAATCAGGACCGGCGAAATCAGCAGCGTCGCGGCGACAAAGGCGGTCTTCGAGCGTATAGCGAAGGTCGAGCCGACTATCGGCGCGTATATAAGCACATTTGAAGAGCAGGCGATTGCAAGGGCGGCGGAGGTTGATAAGTGCATTGCCAAGGGCGAGCCGGTGGGGCAATTAGCCGGTGTGCCGATTACGGTCAAAGACAATATGTGCACGACATTCGGGACGACGACGTGCGCATCAAAGATACTGGCTAACTTCAAAGCACCTTATAACGCTACTGTGGTTGAAAAATTGCTGGCAGCCGACGCGGTCATCGTAGGCAAGACCAACCTCGACGAATTCGCAATGGGTTCGAGCACGGAGAATTCGGGGCTGAAACAAACCGTAAACCCCTGGGACACAAAGCGAGTGCCTGGGGGAAGCAGCGGCGGCTCGACTGCGGCGGTGGCAGCGGGGCTTTGCTACGCTGCAATTGGGTCGGATACCGGCGGTTCAATAAGGCAGCCGGCAAGTTTATGCGGTGTTGTTGGATTGAAGCCAACATACGGGCGGGTCTCACGCTATGGCCTTGTTGCATACGGTTCAAGTTTGGACCAGATTGGGCCAATCACACAAACGGTCGAAGATTGTGCGCTGCTGCTGAACGTTATCGCAGGCCACGACCCGGCGGACAGCACAAGCGTCGATGAAAAAATCGCGCCGGTTAGCGATTATCTTGCCAAACTCGATGAACCGGTTAAGGGAGTAAGGATTGGCATTGCGTCGAGTTTCAATGCAGGCGCGGATGAGCAGGTGCGAAAGGCAATTGATGAGGCGATAAAAACCTACAAAAACCTCGGTGCAACCCTGATAGAAATTGATATGCCTCATCTGGATTATGCCATAGCGGCATACTATATGGTCGCTACCGCTGAGGCGTCAAGTAACCTGGCGCGTTACGATGGCGTGCATTACGGGCACAGGACATCGCAGCCGAATGATTATATCGAGGTTTACACAAAGTCGCGTGCGGAAGGTTTCGGCAAAGAAGTCAAACGCCGGATAATGCTGGGAACATACGCGCTATCGAGCGGGTATTACGACGCGTATTATTTGAAGGCGCTGAAGGTAAGAAACCTGATACGCGGGGACTTCGTCCGGGCGTTTGAGAAATGTGATTGTATTATGATGCCTGTTTCGCCGACCACCGCTTTCAAAATCGGCGAAAAAGTTGACGACCCCCTGAAGATGTATTTGTCGGACATATACACAATAGCGGTAAACCTGGCAGGCATTCCGGGCATAAGCGTCCCCTGCGGCTTTGACGACAAGGGGCTGCCCATCGGCCTGCAGATACTCGCCCCGGCGTTTAGCGAAGATAAACTCCTGCGAATAGCGCGTATGTATGAGAAACAAACCGATTGGCACAAGAAGAGACCATCGATTATTGATGATTGATTATTGATGGGTAAAGTTGATTACAAGGTGCTGGTGGGGCTTGAGATTCACGTGCAGCTTTGCACGCGGACAAAGATGTTCTGCGGCTGCGCGCTTAGTTTCGGGGAGGAAGCCAACAGCAGGGTTTGCCCGGTGTGCCTCGGAATGCCGGGGTCGCTGCCGGTGATGAACAGGCAAGCGGTGGAGTTTGCGATGCTGGCGGGGCTGGCGCTGAACTGTCAAATAGCCGGCTTTACCAAGTGGGACCGCAAAAGCTACTATTACCCGGATTTGCCGAAAAATTACCAGATAAGCCAGTATGATTTGCCGTTAGCTGTTAATGGTTATCTTGAGATACCGGTCGGCGGGGTAAACCCCGCCCTACAAAAAGACGGCGGTCTGAAGAAAATCAGAATTCGGCGGGCGCATTTAGAGGAAGACGCGGGCAAGAACCTGCATACGGCGGGGAATTTCTCGCAGGTGGATTTGAACCGGGCAGGAACGCCGTTGTTGGAAATTGTTACCGAGCCGGATATGAACAGCGCCTCCGAAGTCAGGATGCTGGCGGAGGAATTGCAGCGGATTGTCAGATACTTAGGCGTTTCGGAAGCGGATATGCAAAAAGGGCATATGCGATTCGAGCCGAATGTGAACCTCGTCATTACCAGAGGCGATGAACAATATAAGACGCCGATTGTCGAAGTGAAGAACCTCAACAGCTTCAGGGCGCTGGAGAAAAGCATCGAACACGAAATCGACAGGCAGATTGACCGGTTCCTTGAAACCGGCGAAGAAATGAAGATGGGCAACAAGAGCACCCGAGGCTGGGACGATGCGAAGGAAGTTACGGTTCTGCAGAGGGAAAAGGAGGAGGCGCACGATTATAGATATTTCCCAGACCCGGACTTAGTGCCGGTGCAGGTTAGCGAACAGCAGCTAAGTGAAATCAAGTCCCGGCTGTGCGAATTGCCGTTGAACAAGCGGATGCGATACGTAAACGAATACGGCTTGAGTGATTATGACGCAGGCGTGCTGGCAAATGAGAGGACGGTCGCCGATTTCTTTGAGTCGGCTGTCGATGCGGGCGGTGAACCAAAACGTGTTTGCAATCTGATAACACAGGTCGGGCTTAAGCTGGCAAACACCCGGGGTTGTAGTATCGCCGAACTTGGCCCGAGTGCCTGCGATGTTGCCCAGCTTGCCAAAATGGCGCAGACGGGTGAGATTAGCGCGACCGCCGCGAATACCATTTTAGAGGAAATGGTTAAAACAGGTAAAGACCCGCGAGCATTGGCAGAGCAATTGAATCTTATTCAAAAGAGCGACGCGGGCGAATTGGAGAAGATTGTTGAAGAAGTCCTTAAAGATAATCCACAGGCGGTAGAGGATTTCAGGGCAGGCGGCAAGAAAAGCGGCAAGGCGAGGGGATTTTTGTTAGGCCAGGTGATGCAAAAAACCAAAGGCCGGGCAAATCCCAAGGTGGCGGCGGAAATCCTCGACAGGAAGATTGCTTGAAATTGCACGTAGTGGTTGTGCCGGACGTTTAAGAAGATAGGCACTCAGGGACCAAAGCTTATGTTTACAAAGACAGAATCGAGGCAAATCATTTCCTGTATTATCATTTGGATAATTGTCCCGACCGCATCAGCGAGCGCTACAGAACCAAATATAACATTCATTCAGCCAGTTCAAAATGTCGAGTGTTATGACTTTTTTGAAGTTATCATCAAGATGGCTCCTCCCCTTCAGGGAAATCCTTTCACGGAAGTCAACGTCAGCGGAGAATTTGGTCCTTCAGGCCGGACCATGAACAAAGTGGACGGCTTCTGTGATTCAAACAACGGCAGTATTTATCGTATCCGCTTTATGCCCGAAGAGCCGGGCAAATATGAATATACCATCCGCTTAAATAGTTCAGGGCTGGACGCAAAAAAGACGGGCGTCTTCGAGGCACAAAAAAGCAAACGCAAAGGTATTGTGCGAACCGACCCCGAATATCCCTGGCACTTTATTTGGTCCGGCTCAGGAGAGCATTTCTTCTGGAACTCGACAACTACATACTGGCTTCTGGGCTGGCAGGACGAAGCCATTATCCGTGAATCACTCAATCGGCTGGCACTGCTCAAGGTTAATCGAATCCGTGTCGCCCTTAACGGTAGAACCAGAGATGGTATGCGATGGAAAGAACCTAATGTTATGCCGAGCGGGAAATTTCAGTATCGCCTTGAGCCGTGGCCAGCAGCACACCCTGATGACGTCGAAAATCCGGATTACAACGTCGACCGATTCAATATTGAGCATTTCCGCAAATGCGAACGGATGCTGGCAGAAGCGGCACGGCTGGGAATACAGGTGTCGCTGATATTTTATCTGGATGGCGAGGACAAAGGTGTTGACCCCTTTGGGAAGGAGAAAATGGGGGAAACTGATGAGCAGCGATATTACCGCTATGTGGTGGCACGAATGGCGGCTTATGAAAATGTAATGTGGGATGTAACCAACGAGTGGCATTTGTTCCGTAATGAGAAATGGGTAGAGAAAATGGGCAACTTGATTAACCAGTGCGACCCGTATAACCACCTCATCAGCGTTCATGGGCGTGAGATTTTCCCTTTCCGCAAGTCTCCCTGGTGCGATTTTGCGATGTATCAGTGCTGGGATGAGCATGGCGGTTACTCCTTTATGCTGAAAAACCGTCGGGAGCAGGAAAAAACAGGAAGACCTATGCCTCAGGTCAACGAGGAATACGGTTACGAGGACCATTATCCGTATCCCTGGGGCGAAGGACGCAGGTGGCCGGCACGAACTGCGGACAATAGACGAAGACTTGCCTGGGAAATGACAATGGCAGGCGGTTATCAGACAACCGGCGAACGGGCCGACGTGAAAGGTTACGGCGGCTGGATTACCGGATGGGGCAATGATGAGATGATTATGCTGCAGGGATATGCCAGAATGATGAATTTCTTCACCAGTGTGGACTGGTGGACCGCCGAACCGGCCCCGGAGCTGGTCATGGGGAATGCAAGGTGTCTGGCCAGTCCGGGCAGGATATATCTGGTATATCTGCCCAAAGGAGGAACAACCCAGGTGAAGCTGGAGGATGGGCAATACAATGCAAAATGGTATAACCCGCGTGAGGGGGCCTGGTCGCAAATAGATAATGCAGCCACAGGACTATGGACAACCCCCTCACCGCCGGATGAACAGGATTGGGGGATTTTAATCGAGAGTAAAAAATAACGCCAAAGGAACTCTTTCGTGTAAATTTATGACAGGTAATTCGGTAATGACTCCGCGTGAGAGGGTAATTGCGGCGCTGAATTTCAAGCGGCCGGACCGACTGCCGAAGGATTTAGGGGGGATGCGGTCAACGGGCATCAGCGCTTTTGTTTATCCGAAACTCGTGCAGGCGCTTGGGTTACCCCCACGCAGGCCTAAAATTCACGACGTATGGCAAATGCTGGCGCTGCCGGATACGGATGTGCTGGATGCGCTTGGCTGCGACGTGGTGGCGATTGACGGCAACGTTACAAACGCCTTCGAGGAGCCGGGTAAATGGCAGGAATATGATTTCGGGGGCAGATTGCCTGCTCTTGTGCAGGATAGAAGCGTATTCGTTGAAGATGATGATGGGGCAATAGAATGTGAATGGGAGGGTAGAAAACTTCGGATGCCGCCGACATCGTTTGTATTCGATGAGGAGCACGGGGGCCAGCCGATTGACTACAGCGGAGACATTCCCAAGGATGATTTGGACGCGGTAAAGGAGGAGCTGGAGAGACAGCGACTCCGTGACGAGCAGATTGACTGGTTTGCGGAATTCTGCAGAAAGGTGCGCGAGTCAACGGACCGGGCGGTGTTTTTGGCAAAGTGGATAAGCAACGACATCGGCATTATTTGGCGCGGGGGGATTGGTATTTTCCCGGTTCTTTGTATAACGGAGCCAAACTACGTAGCGGCCCTGCATAAACTGGTGACGGATTACGCGGTGGAGCGTATACGGAGATTGCTGCCGGCGATTAAGGATTACGTGGATATTGTTATGATGTCGGCGGACGACTGGGGCACACAGAATTCGCTGATAGCGTCGCCAGAGGTGTTTCGGACCCTGTTTTTGCCTTATATGCGCAAGGTAAATGACAAATGCCGGCAAATTGCGCCGGAGGTAAAGATTTTTATGCACAACTGCGGGGCGATTTATCCGTTGATAGACCTTATTATTGAGGCGGGATTCGACATCTTGAATCCTGTGCAGTGGTCGGCAGGCAAGTATTCCTATAGGCAATGGAAGGAGAAATGCCGAGGGCGGATTGCATTGTGGGGCGGAGGCGTGAATTCACAGGCGACGCTGCCGATGGGAACAGTCCGGGAGGTACAAGCGGAGGTTCAGGAGGTTGTGCATTGTCTCGGTGAAGGGGGCGGCTATGTTTTCAACAACACTCACAACATAACGGCGGAGATACCGCCGGAGAAGATAATAGCAATGTACGAGGCCGCTGCGGAGGCGGGGTAAACCAGTTTTCCAGAACAACGGTGGAGATTTTAGATAAGAAACTGGCCTGAGGGGGCAGGGCAATTTAACATTCACGATTCACTATTTCCCACCGGACATCAGAGAATTTAGAGGAGAAGATATTTTTTACATTTATCAGAATTTTGTTGGACATTCCCTGTCGTTGATTTAGAATTCCATCATAAGTTGGGAGAATGATATGGTGGGGTGTGTGCGTAGTTTAGGCACGCGTTATTGGCGTGCGGCAAATGGGGGCGGGCGCAGGGGAAGAGTTATTTTACAAAAAACCAAACAAACCAATAAATGGCTATTCTTTGCGCAGAAGTTATAGATAGAAAGGATACCATGCCCAAGTCAGGAAAAAACGACGAGCGCACAGAACAAGTCCCACGGGGCAATGGAAAGCAAACCAAATTAGAGCCGCTTCGCCCACAGTCAGAACAGCCCGACAAACTTTACAACGATTTGGCAAAGTTTCCCGAAGAGAATCCCTACCCGGTCCTGCGGATTCACAGAAACGGGACGGTGCTTTATGCAAATAAGGCAAGCGAAGGGCTATTAAAAGCGAGAGGCAGCGGCGTGGGGCAACCAGCGCCTGCCCAATGGCGTCAGCTTGCGAAAAAGGCCCTGTCATCAGGTCAAGTGATAAGAGAAGAAACGGAGCACAATGGGCGAGTTTTCGCGTTTCGGGCCGTGCCGATTGCCGACAGCGATTACGTAAATTTCTACGGGACAGACATCACCGAGCAAAAGGAAGCAGTAGAGGCGCTGCGCGAGACGACTCAAACGCTTGAGGCAGTGATTCAAGCGTCGCCGTTACCCATCTTTGCCGTGGACAGAGAGCTAATCGTCAAGACGTGGAATCCATCGGCTGAGCGAACCTTCGGCTGGAGCGCACAAGAAGCCATCGGACGTCGATATCCCGCTATCCCTAAAGAGAAAATGGATGAAGCCGATGCCTTGTTCTCGCATGCGCTGGAAAGCGGATTGACTGAAGTGGAAACACTTCGGCAGCGGAAAGATGGTTCCCTGATGGACGTCAGCATCTCTGCTGCTCCACTGCGTGATAGTCGCGGTAATATTAACGGTGTCATGGCAGTGCTCACTGACATTACCGAGCGCAAGCGGGCTGAGACAGAACTGCATATCGCTCTGGAAAAATACCGGGTGCTGTTCGAGTCGTTCCCCTTGGGTATCAGCGTCACGGATGCGGCGGGTAACCTCCTCGAGACAAATCGAGAATCAGAACGGCTGTTGGGCATCTCGCGCGATAAGCATACCCGGCGCAAGTATGACGGACCCGAATGGCGTATCGTGCGCCCGGACGGGACGCCCATGCCGCCCGATGAATATGCCAGCGTGCGGGCGTTCAAGGAAAAACGATTGGTGGAAAATGTGGACATGGGCATCGTTAAAAGCGGCGGGGCTATCACGTGGATCAGTGTCACCGCCGCGCCCATTCCGATAGAGGGTTACGGAGTGGCGATTGCCTACGGAGACATTACCGAGCGAAAACAGGCCGAGCAGGCGCTGAAGAAAAGCAATCAGCTTTTAAGGGATACCGGAGAAATGGCCAAGGTCGGAGGTTGGGAGCTTGACCTTTCAACCAGGGAGGTCTTTTGCACGGAAGAGACCTGTCGGATCCATGGACTCGAGCCGGGGCATAAGCTGAAGCTGGAAGAAGCCCTGAATTTCTACGCGCCCGAATCCAGGCCGGCTTTAGAGGCGGTATTGAAGAAAGCTGCGGAAACGGGCGAACCATACGACCTTGAGTCCCTTTTCATTCCTTCAGGCAGCAAAGATAAGATTTGGGTGCGGTCGCTTGGAAGGGCCGTTTACAGCGGCGGTAAAATAGTAAAACTTGCAGGGACATTTCAGAATATTGATAAATATAAGAGGGCGGAGGAGCAATTGCAGGAGGAGCGAAACCTTCTGCGGACGTTGATAGACCACATCCCCGACAAGGTGTATGTAAAGGACAAAGACAGTCGATTCGTTGTCTGTAACAAGGCATTGGCCGAATTCTGGGACAAGGAAGGAAAGGGTGATATCATCGGAAAAACGGATTTTGATTTGTTCGAGCATACAAAAGCACAGCAATTTTTTGACGAAGAGCGGAAGATAATGCAAACGGGACAATTGCTTGCCAATAAGGAAAGGCAGATTACAGACAAAACAGGCACTGTTCATTACTGCTTGACTACGAAACTGCCCCTGCGGGACAGCGCCGGCAACATTACCGGGATTGTGGGAATCAACCGTGATGTTACCGAGCGCAAAAAGGCGGAGCATAAGCTCCTCGAGCATCAGAAACAGCTTAAGCGATTAGCGGCGCAGTTGGCTTTGGCCGAGGAGCGGGAAAGGCGCCGTATTGCCGGCGAACTTCACGACCAGGTTGCCCAGTCCCTTGCATTAGCCAAAATCAAGCTCGATTCGCTGCACGCGGCAATAAGCTCTCAACCACTGGCCAAGGCCCTCGAAGATATAAGCGGCTCACTTGAAAAGGCAATCCAGGATACGAAATCTTTGACTTTTGACCTGAGCAGCCCGATACTTTACGAGCTGGGTTTTGAGGCGGCAGTTGCGGAATGGCTTGACGAACAGGTCCGCGACAAATACGGTATCGCCACCGAGTTTAAGGACGATGGCCAATCCAAACCCTTGGACAACGATGTGCGAGTGCTGCTGTTCAGGAACGTCCGCGAGCTGCTTATCAACGTCATCAAATACGCCAATGCCAACAAGGTGAAGGTCCGCATTCGGAGGATTGGCGAATCAATAGAGGTTGTCGTCGAAGACAATGGCATCGGCTTTGACCCAACAGAAGTCAAGTCGATGGCAGTCAGAAGGTCTGAGTTTGGACTTCTCAGCATCCGCGAGGGTCTGGAAGAGATGGGCGGACGTTTTGAGATTGAATCGAAACCGGGCGCCGGCTGCAAGGTCACAATGACAGTTCCGCTAAAACGAAAGGGAATAGATGATGAAAGAAACAAAGCAACTCATCAGGGAAACGGGAATTGATGCATTAGGCAGCGTCCCGTGGGGCACGCATGTTTGCCTGTTTTACAGGACAAAAGAAGACCTGATTAACGCCCTTGTTCCTTACTTCAAAGCGGGGCTGGAAAATAATGAATTCTGTATGTGGATTACTTCCGCCCCTCTTGACCCGACGGAAGCCAAAAGTGCCATGAAAAAAGCTATGCCCGATTTCGACAAATGTCTAAAAAAAGGGCAAATAGAAATCT
>Ga0315293_10000024_pt1 | contig 139592 bp, 164 predicted proteins | sample YL17G13_20_MG_FD_203071 | JGI IMG/M metagenome (GOLD analysis project Ga0315293, IMG submission 203071) | Sediment microbial communities from Yellowstone Lake, YNP, Wyoming, USA - YL17G13_20 | ecosystem: Environmental > Aquatic > Freshwater > Lake > Sediment | place: USA: Wyoming | collected...
TTTGATCGTAGCAGGAGTATTAGCTTACTATGGTATATTCGCACCAGCAGGTTTTCTAGGTCCAACAGCAAGAGGTTTTGGACAGGTACAAGTGTTGAACCCGTGGAGTCTTTCTGCAACAACAGGAGCCATGACATTAAACATTGAAAACAGAGTTGGAGGAACTATTAGCATAAACAATATTACTTATACCATAAGTCAAACAACTTACTTTGATGAGACACCAGCATGCACTGGTTGTATAGTTACTAGTACGAATATAACTTCTGGTAATAAAGCAGTTTATCTTGCAACACCAACAATGGGACCAACAGGTGTGAATGTCGGAGATAGCTATTCAGCAACGGTTACAATATTCTACGAATACCAGGGTGGGCAATTCAGTTCAACGGGTACTCTGAGTGGAACATACAGCTAATGTTTTTATTTTTAAATTTAATTTTATTTTTTCTATTTTTTATGTTATTTATTTATATAGGGGAATAATATAATAAATTATTAAAGAGGTGTATGTAAATGAAAGGACAGACAGCAGTTGAATATCTAATGACATATGGATGGGCCATATTGATAATTTTGATCGTAGCAGGAGTATTAGCTTACTATGGTATATTCGCACCAGCAGGTTTTCTAGGTCCAACAGCAAGAGGTTTTGGACAGGTACAAGTGTTGAACCCGTGGAGTTTGGCGACAACAGGATATATGACTTTAAATGTTGAAAACAGAGTTGGAGGAGTTATAAACGTCACTCAATTAAATGCGACTATAGATGAAAATGACTATGGTGTTGTTTTATCACCAGAAATACAAATATCAAGTGGCAACAAAAAAATTGTTCAAGGAATATTTACTGGTTTAGGAACTCATAATACAGGAGATAGTTACAGTATGACTCTTACAATATATTATGAATATCCACCAGGTGGTTCAACATTCAGCTCAACGGGTACTCTGAGTGGAACATACAGCTAATGTTTTTATTTTTGATTTCTATTTCTTTATCTTCTTAAATCTTTTAATATTTCTATAATACCTACCGAACAAGTAATACCACATGCCTATTGGCCAATCATCTCTTCCTTCAAGTTCTTCTTTCATTTCCTTGTCTTTATTGTAAGTCTCTTTTGCTTCTTTCAGCCTTTTCCTGTCCTTGTATCCGTTGACATTAATGTCAAGTTCTTCTAAACTAGCATCTCCCGTCTTATGATTTATTATCATTTTTGAACTAATCTTTGACTGATAAATCATATTATCTTCCTTTTTGCAAGTCATAGGTATAGAAATTGACCTTATCGAGCAGATCAGGCAGTCTATGATTCAGATCCTGAGCTATGCTCAAATCATTTGATTTAGCAGAACCGTCGCCATAGATCGCAGCAAAATACTTGTTGTTCGTACAGACTGACTTTACGTTCATTTTACCATAAAATTCAGGCATTTCACCACCCCATTGATTTTTTATGAGACTCGTATGCTATCTTGTTGGCTCTTTCAACAGAATCAGCCAGACCTGAAGATATCGCTCTTGCTATTACTATATCATTCGATCTAGCATCACCCTCTCCTTCCAACTTCGTGTAATTTTTACCTGTTGTAACAGTGCTCTTGTTATAGACTTTTCCATAATAGGGCATCACATCACCTCGCACTCGACGCAAACAGCAGCTGACTTTACATTATCTCTATCCTTACCATCAACTCTCAGCGTCCTTTCAAATGTTGTAGAACTCTTATCCTTGTACAACCCTTCAGAGAACTCGCTCTTTACATAATGTGGAGATTTTTTATCTATCATGAAATCACCTAAAATGAAAAGTATCCGTGTTTTTTACCGGTCTTTTCCTTGTACTGTCTGTCAAAGTCGTCGCGAAGAGAAGGAGATACAATACCGCATCTTTTTGAACCCTCAAGCTTGTTTATCCCACAGAATGCCATGGCACCTATCAGTTCTCTATCCCTCTGAACCAGAGAATGATCTACATCAGAGCCTCTATAGTCTGTTTCAACTATTAATTTATTACCAACCTTCTCTACTCTAACACTCATCTAAACACCTCATAAGACTTTAAGAAACGAGAACCGAATAAAATATTCTGACCACCAGAGGTTGTAAAAAATAATTAAGAAAAAGCTAAAAAACTAAATTCTTGACATATAAGGTGTTGTAGTTCCCATAAATAAAGTTAGTAATGCAAAGCCTATTATGACTGCTAGTATGAACAAGATTATTGTTAGTATAATGACTGGTATTGCCCATGTTAACACTGCCTTTCCTAGAGTATATTGATGAGTTTCTTTTAACACCAACGTAAGAAGATATAATCCATAAAGCATTGGTAAAATCGCGATTATACCGCCTACAAATGGAATCAAAGAAAACACTCCCACTATAACGTTTAATGGTGCTAAGTAAATAGCATACAAATATGATTGAGTTGTATAACTACCTTTTCCACCAAGCATCATTGCGAATATATAGAGTATACCTGAAACTATGAGCCATATTATAACACTGAATATCGGAGTTAGTATTATCGAAGCTATGAAACCTATTGCACCAAATAAGCCTAAACTTCCAAGTCCACCATACGTTGATCCTAACATGCCTAAGAAGGTTGACTCAAAAAGCATTTTAAGGCCTGAAAGGAAACCTGTTATAAGACCTGCAATAGCTATGTGCATCATACCTTCAAATAGATTTGCGTTGTTCTTTTCTTTTTTGAAGGTCTGTATAGGTTTTGTTAGACTGTCTATCCATAAGTTAAATTTCAATAAATCACCTTACTTTAATAAGGCTTGTCATCTTATAAAATTTACTTTTTGCGGTTTTCAAGATAGAGATAAATATAGCAGATAAAGAGTATTGGCATTGTTACAAACCATTCTATGAATGAACCAACGAAAGAGAACAGGGTATCCAAAGCTGAATTGATAAGCATAAAGATGAACATCAGACCCAAGATCTTAAGGTAGCATTTTCTTGAAACCTCAATGCTTTTCTTAACAGCATCAAAGGCCTTGAGATTATCGATTACGATGGCTTCATTGACAAATACAAATAGGGCACTTATAATAGCCATGGCTATTATCCCTAAGATAATAACCAAGAAAATAATTATGAGGAATATCATTGAAGTTCCTTCAGAAGGTATCATGCTGGAAAAACCCATTAATAGCGCTAATGGTACAAAAATAATAAAAATTATGAGTAAAGTTATTAACAAGAAAATCGAATTGGCTCCGAGTATTGTCCAGCATTTTTCCTTAGCTACTTTAAACATTGTCTGATAATTTGTTTTACCTCTTGTAGAATCATAAAGCATTCTTGTAAAACCGCCGTTCAAAACAATTGATATAACAACAGATATTGCTATAAAAATTATAGAGAATATGATAAGACCTAGATATGATAAAATCATTGAAGAAAAATTAGATGCGCTAGAAAAAAATATCATCAAAATCCAAGGAGCTATACCTATCAGCATTATTGTGCCGCTAATTAAAAACTGCAAAAGTATAGCTATAGCGATCTGCCCAAAGTTCTTTCTATAGACTTTCCATGCTTTTTCTATGTATTCTGTTACCATAGTATATTAATTCGTAGAACTAGTTTATAAATCATACCGAGAAAAATAACAGAATTATTTCCAATATTATTAGTCCAGATGCGATTGCAATGACTACTTTTGGTTCTAGTTTTATTTTACTCTCTGAATCCTCTTCGTATCTCACTAGACCTGCCATTCCTGTAGGTGTTTTTAGATTTTTCTTATCTGCCATGCTATCAATACTCTTTACTGAAGCTAAGTTATTTAAGATTATCTTTTTCTCTTTTTAGCTGGCTTTCTTACAGATCTTCTGGTTGGTTTTCTCTCTATGAGCTTAATTTCCTTTTCTTCAACACTTACCAGAGCTAGATATATTAAAACTGACCAAATGACAATATCAACTATAAAATTAACCCACATTATATCTAATAGTGCTCTTGAATAAGCCATTGCTCTTGACCAAGGTAGAAGATAACCCCAGTATCTGACTCCTGACAAAAAGACGTTTGGGAAAAAACCTGTGATTAGAGTAATGAACCAACCTGTTAGTATTGAGTAAATGATTATCTTGTATTTCATGCACATATTAAAATTCATTATTATTCCACTATATATAGATTTTGCTAAAAGTTATTTTTTGTTAGAATGATGTTTGCCACTTTCATTTTTTGGGATTTCCGTTTATATCTAATGGTTCATTTGCTGGATCAAAGGGTGGAGAAAGAACTTGAACAGCCTCAAATGTCCCGCTGAATTTATATTTTGTGTTTGCTGGAATGAATATCAAATCACTTTTGCTAGCCTCTAATATTTGACCCTCAGCTTCTATTTTTATTTTTCCTTTTGTAATAAAATAAATTCTATCACTCTTTGTGTTTAAGGCTATCTCCATATGTTTCTTAGCTTTACTCAAGCACATTGAAAGATTATTGCTATCTTCCTTTGAAAGCATAACAAAGACACTGTATGTATCAGCTACTTTTCTTTCTATTGCCTCAGAAGCTTTTACTATCTTTATCATTTTTACTCAGTTAGAATTTGTAAACAAGAATTTAAATAACTTCAAGTATTTATTTTTAAGTTTCTTAAGCTCAATTATGCCAAAAGATTTGAATGAAAACAGAATCCTTAGCATTTTTTTAACAATCATTTTTATAGTTATTCTGATAGCTCTGCTAGTTGAAATCCAAAAACCTTCCTGTAATTCTAAGGAGATTGGAAATTATACAACTTCGTATCTCATCCTTCAAAACGCAGACATTAATCAAATGATAGTTTTCAAGGCAATAATATTTTCTCTGACAATAATGTTTCCGGTGTTTACAGGAATCAATATTTTCTTGAAAGGAAAAATCGAAGAAACATCAAACTGGTTTCTGATGGCCTTGTTGATTCTTATCGCAGCAGGAATATATTTGACGTTCTTAGTCTAATTACAAGAATGAAACTTTGATTGAAGAAATAAAAATGTTTTAAAGCAAGTTTTAACATATTTTAAACATGGAAATGCCTAAAGAAAAGAAAATTGGAGGAGGTTCGTTTATAGCCTCAGGCGTGTTTACAACATTAACTCCAGCAATATTTTATGTTGTTCTAGGTGATTTCTTCTTATTGTTAAAAGATTGCTCTTTACCATATTCTACTATTGATATTGGAAAAGCAACGATAGTTAATTGCTCGGAAATAAGACTTGTTGCTGTTTTGTCTTATATCTCTGTATTTATAGGAATTATTCTGGTTATTTGGGGGCTTGCCAGGAAAATTGTTGACTATAAAGAAAAGAGTGATATGGAGAATAAAAGAAGAACTGGAAAAAATAAATTTTATATAAAACCTTTAATTAAAGAAGTTAGACCTAAAGTTAGAGAGAAAAAAATTGAAGAAAAACCTGAAAAGAAAAAAGTTAAAATCAAGCCTAAGATAAAGAAAAAAGAAATAAAAGAACTTAGATTCGAAAGAAGTGGAATATAAGTAGCGTGTGCTGGGCATAACCCATCTTCTGTGAACAAATCTCGTAAATACGTTCATCTCTGTTTGACAGCATTCGTCTATGCGATCTACCCGCTCCTCCTTCGTCATAAGAGCTGTTTGACCTTGCACCTTGCCATGATTCTTTTGAACATCTTAAAGCCCAATCGAATCTCAAACTTTTCAGTTTTGTTCTTCTGAACGGCAAACTTTAAAGCTATAGGTGGATGGAGTTTCCTCCCCTTAAAGGGACAGCTGTCTGCCCAGCCCACAATAAAGAATAATTTTTTAGAGTTTAAAAAGATTAATTTTTAACTCAAGAAGGTGTTATTTTAAAATGTTCTTCGAATAATTTTGCAGCGTTTGTCAAAATTTCTATTCCATATTTTCTTTTTTCTTTTGGAGAATATGCTATTAGAGAAAAACCACTATCTGATATATTGGGACGCACTGATAAATCAGGAGTAATTTCATAAGTTCTACTAGGAAAACTATTCCAGTCAAATTTTTTTCCAGCTTCAGTCGCTTTTCTAGCCTCCTCCAAAATTCTTAAAGGAACTGAAAGCGTTTCTTCAGAGTTTTCGCTTAATCCTTGAAGATAATTTTCTAATAACTCTAAAGATCCTGTAAATTCTGCAGGAGTTTTTGTCTGTATTAGTTTTGGGTTATAACCAACTGCAACATAAGGAATTTTTTTCACTGTGTTTTTTCTTCTGTTAACTAAAACTCCAATTCCTAAGCCTATTTTAAAATCTCCTTTTTCAAAAAAAGTAACCCATCCTTCCACTTTACTTTTTAATTGAACGATAGAACAGCCTAGTGCTTTTTCTAGTTCTAGTTTTTCTCCAGTTGAAAGTTGTTCTTTGTAAAGTTCATCAACTTCACTTTCTTCTAACTCATTAAGTTTAGAAAGTAAAAATGACATAAGAAAATTTAGTAATAAAGTTTTTTATACTTCAACAATTCTGAAATTATCTAATCGTTTATATAATGCTTTATATCTTCTCCAAACTTATGTGCAACAGGTAATTCTCTAATTACCAATCTATAAATTGCAGTTTTAACTGCTTCTAATCTACTAGAAAAAGTTCCATCATTTACCAAACTATCCAGAACTTCAATATTATATTCCGGAACCAAAACACTAATCTGTCTTTTTTCCATGCGATTAATTCACCTGTTAAATTTTTATACTACAATTATTCTGAAAAATAAATAGACCAGCAGAAGCAATTTTTCAGATCAGACATTGTCATTCTCGTAGTGATATCTAATCTAAAGAACGATATCCACCAACAATAGGATTTATTAGAGCATCACGTACTTCTGGATTCTTTATTTTAGCTTCATTCAAAAATTTTTCAGTAAACCTCTCAGCATCATAGACTATAGCTCTCTTGAGCCAGTTTGATAGAGACTTTTGAGTGTTTACTTTTCTTTGGTCTACCCAACGCTTGCAATGTTTATAGGTGGTTTCTGAAACTATTCCGAAAAGCTCTTTAAAGTCCTTGGCTAATGAAAACGTATCTTGTAAATCTCCCATCTTATCACTTAATAATAGTTAAACATTAAAGATTTAAATAACTTTCTCTGACCTACGTCAATGAAAGAATATACCTGACGGTAGTTCTTGTGTTAAAAGAAAATGAAAAACCAGCAGAAGTGTTTAAAGGGGCCTGAGCTCATAGGAGTTGGGAAATGCGAGCTGAACACATCGCCGAAGCTTTGTGCGTACACTCCATTTCCATTAAGCGGATCGTCTATCCGCACCAGTTACCTATTTTTCCCGGCAATTTCCATCTTAGATGCTTTCAGATGTTAAGTGCTATGACGTGGCTGCCCGGCTGTACCAAATGATAACCGGTAAACTAGAGGTCACGAATGAGCGTTCCTTTCGTACTCACCCATCCTTCGGGTCAGGTAACAACACCCTCAGTAGATATAAACCGAACTGTCTTTGTCGTCCAGCGTAGGAATCTATGTTTTGGTTCATAAGCTACTCCATCAGCGAATAATTTCGCATTGGGACGGTTAATTCATCACCAATATTCCTTCGGTAACATGATTTCATTGCTAGCTATCGCTAAAGCTAATCATGCTATCTTGAGGGAAAAGAATAAGACCCTGCGCCGAATCACGACGTTCTGAACCCAGCTAATGTCCCCTTTTAACCAGTGAACACCTGTACCCTTGGCCGCTACTGCACGGCCAGGAGAGGGGAAGCCGACAGCGAGGTAGCAACGCGCGGGGTCGATAGGAGCTCTCGCCCGCCACGACTCTGTTTTGAGGTGGCGACGCAAAGAACCAGATCAACTACACTTCTCTTATTAATCTAGTGAATCTTTCTCAGATTACTATAATATTCTCTAACGACCTATTTCTAAATCTAACTGTTCTTCCAAACATAATCATCAAGTTTCTGAGAAGACCCTTACTCTGCGTCACCATATCCCCGGGGTAGCTTTTCTGAAGTCACCGACATTCATCAATAACGCTCGGCGTATCGCTAGCCCACGCTTTCACGATTGAATTCATTACTGTGTTGAATTCAATAAATAATCCTTTTGCGCTTGCACTCTACTCCGGATTTCTGACCCGGATGAGGATCACTTTGGGCGCCCTTGATCTCCTGTCAAGGACGTACCGCCCCAGCCAAGCGGTCCACCAATCGGTGTCCCCCGAGTCGAGGTTAGTCATACAATTGCGAAAGGGTAGTGTTACATTAACGCCTATCTAAAACCCAAAAGTTTTAGCTTGGCAGCTTCTACCTACGCTATGCAATCACAACAATATAACAACGACAGGCTACCGCAGAGCTCCACGGGGTCTTCTCTTAAGGGTTGGAAAAATATCGTCCTTATCTAGCACTCTAAAATAAGCAGGATTTGAAAATCCTATTGTTCTAATCCACTTTTCAAGATTTTTCTTAACATATAAATTAATTTTATGTTCAAGATTTTCTCTATTATTTCTTTACTCTATTGAGTGGTAAGTCTTAGATACTTACTCCAATTCCCCCTGAGGGTCTGTGGCTTTTTCGCCACAATGGCAGGTTCGCCGGGCTTTAGTTTAGGACAGCGAAGAAGTCGTTAAGCCATTCATGCGGGTCGACAATTAATCGACAAGGGACTACGCTACCTTTGTCTTGAATTGATTTATCAATTCATTAAGACGGTCAGAGTTACCGCCGCCGTTAACGAGGGCTTAGACCGGTTGAAACCAATTTTCACACACTCGCACTGGGCAGGCCTCACTGACTATACACAAAATTTCTCTTTAGCAGTCAGCTATGTTTTTGTTAAACAGTCGCCCCTTCCATGTCACTGCGACCTATGTACTTCTACATAGGCAACCCTTATACCAAAGATACGGGTCTAATTTGCCGATTTCCCTAAACTAGAATCACCCGACACGCCATTGCCTTCTCAGCAAGGATACCTGTATTGGTTCTCGGTACAATCATAGACAGTCCTTTCTGATTACATTTTCAAGGACTCTAGGAATTTACCTAACTCCACTATACAGCAGAGCTATTCGTAGATTCAACTGATTCTCTTCTTGAAGAAACTCCTCAGTTTTAGCTACTTAACTTACGTAGGTATATCTCTAAAGCGTCTATAATCAGACTTGTGTTGCCACACGTATGTCTATGGTATCTGGATATTAACAGATTTCCCTTCCCATACAGCAGTTAAGAGTATGGTTAGGATTGACTAACTCACGACCGAGAGACGTTGTCGTGAAATCCTTGTCCTTAAGGCGGAGAGGGTTCTAACCTCTCTTTGACGCTACTACCGGCAGGATTTTCAATTCTGTGCGGTCCACACCTTCTCACAAAGATGCTTCTACCCACACAGAACGCCTTTCTACACTATTACTTTCGTAATTTGAGGTATCGGTTCTTAACTTACTCCCGTCCATCTTCACCGCACCAGTCCTCGAGAGGTCCGTTGTTACACGTTGATTATGCGATGGCAACTTCTGAGCCTACGCTCCTCCTGTTTTAGGACTGACACAAGCTTTGTGTATTAGTTAAGATTTGGGACCTTAACCTCAAGCTAGGTTGTTCCCTTTTCGGATACTAAGCTTACCCCAGTACCCTTACTCTCATCTTCTACGACGTTGACAGATTATAAGTTTGACAGGAAAACTGGAAATTTCTTTCCTTGGTCTCCCAATCAGTGCTTTACCCTATCAACTATCTCCGATGAAGCTATGCTAGTCACATATTTCGAAAGGAACCAGCTATCACCGCCTTCGATTGGCTTTTCACCCCTAACCCCAATTCATCCGAGTGGTTCATCCAACATCGGTTCAGACCTCCACGCAGCTTTCGCTACGCTTCATCTCAATTGGGGTTAGATCAAGCGGCTTCGGGTCTTGTCCTTGTGACTTCAGGCCCTTTCAGACCTAGTGCCACGCTTTCGCTACGCACCTTTGCTTTCGCTTTGGATACTTTGTTTAGCAAATTATCCTCGCCACAAAAACAAACTCCCTGCCCCGTGTTTCTGCACGGACTCCATTATCCTGTAATCTCCTGCTAATACACACTGCTTACGCAGTTTTCTTTCGCAAGAGAATCTTTCAGACAATGGATGACTATAACCAATAGGTTTCAAGTTCTTTTTACCTTCGGTAAAGAATACTTTTCAGCTTTCAGTCACCTTACTTTTTCGCTATCAGACTTTCGAGATATTTAGAGTTAGCCATTGATGATGGCCATATTCCCACTCCCCATTCAAGGAATAGTACTCTGTTCCTGAATCAGCTTTCTAATTTTCTTCTACTGGTCTTTCACCATCTATGGAACTGCTTTCCAGCAGACTTCGAATCGACTAGCTAAGCTGTGCCAGGCTCCACATATTAACTGTATTTCTACAGCAATTCGGTTCGCTCTGTTCCGTCTTCACTCGCCGTTACTAACGGAATCACGTTCGTTCTCTTTTCCTCTGCTTACTAAGATGCTTCAATTCAGCAGGTTATATATTCTTTCGAATCACTAGCCGAAGCTAGTATGAGTTCACATTCAGGAATTCTTGGTTCAAAGGCTGCTTACGCCTACCCAAGACTTTTCGCAGTTTGCTGCGCCCTTCATCTTTCTCAAAAGCTAAGCTATCCACCTATTGGATTCCCTGCTCAGACCCTAACTTCCACTTCTGCTGGTATCATTGATCATAACGATCTAAAGACTCATTTGACCATCTTATTTTTTCATCTGCAACTAGTGCATCAAAAGGTGTTCAAAATTATTCATCGTCATCACCCTTACGCCGCAAAGCATCTTTGCGATGTGCATCCTAATTCCATTGCCATCATTTTCCCCGTGGGTTTTTCATTGCCTTTTGGCTCAACACTCTTATCAACTCATATGACAAATCATACTCTATGTATGAACATGAAAACCGTACTTGATAGTATGGCTTAATGACAACTATATTGTTGTCAGAAGGAGCATCATCTAGTCGCCTAGTCAGCTATTGCCAATGTTATATTGAGGCGAACATGTTATCACAAGTAAAAAAATATAAGACGCAAGACTATTTAAACTTTATTGTTTTTAGAAAATTTACATAAATTCTAAAACTTCTTCCATAAAGTCTTCAATATTTATACATGGTCCAACTTTGCAAGTCTTCTCATCAAAGCCTTGAATCTTGTTCGATTCTATTCCATTTGTAAAGAATAAGAACGGCATAAAACCTGGAATGTGCTCTCCTGTTTTAGAAGACACAGGATGATCCGAGCAGACAACCAACAACGTCTTATCGAAGTTAGCATATTCTAAAATCCTTTTAAACACCTCTCTGTCGATTTTTTCTATAAACATGCTTCCTAACTTTGGATTCTTGTCATGAGAAGCAATGTCACAACCTAGAATGTGTAGTATAACAAAATCATATTTTTCTAACATCTCAAGAGACTTTAAGACTTTTCCTTTCAAATCCGTCTTAAGATCGGCAGTTGCACCTGGAACCTCTTCAACGTGCATTTCCATTGCCCTTGCCATTCCTTTGATTACTGGTGAACCAGCAACGCAAGCTGCATTAAAACCTAGTCTGTCTTTAAAACTTTTTATATATCGATAGCAACTTGCACCCCTTAACAGGATATAATTTGCAGGAACCTTTCTGTATTTGTTGGCAGGATGATTCTTTAGTATCTTATAAGTTTCTTTTGAAAATTTGTTCAAAGCAGCAGCTGTTTTAAAGACCTTATCATCATCCCTCAAAGGTCTTACGTCTAACACGTCCTTTCCATCTATGCCTGGATCATTATCACTAACTTCGCAACAAACATCCACACTGTTTAAAACAACAACGCCCCTATGGGCTAAGGACTTGTAGAAGTCAATTCTAACTCCGTCCAAGAAAAATTCCTTGATTGTTTTTGACATTTCGAACAGACCGCTAGCATCTCTTCCAGCTCTTCTATCAACAACAACCAGCCTAGGTTCAAAATTTCCCATTTTAAACTTATCTTCCATAACTTCCTTTACAGTTGCAAAATTAGCTCTGACGTAAACGCTTCCAGGAGTTATTCTCAAGTTTATTCCCAGAGCGTCTAAATAACCTCTTCCAGGATATTCTTCTTTAGGATATCCTAACAAGACGAAATTGGATATTCCAGAATCAGGATGACCGCCTTCCCTATTCTCTATAAGACCAGCAAAGCCATTTCTCACTAACATTTCTAAGTTAGGTTTTGAGGCCATCATCAATTGTGTTTTTTCAGTTTCGTCTGCAATGCCGTCTAGAATAACAAATAGTATCTTCTTGTGCATAATAATATTCTTATTTAATTAATATTTATCCTATCATTTTACAGACGTTTTGAACGCACGCACATTTTGAATAGTCTTGTTTGTTTTCAATTATCCAATCTGAATAAGTTTTGCAAATGGTTTTGCTGTATGCTGCTGTCTGGGTAGAATTTATGCAATCTTTAGACTGACCCTTACAATAGGAAACAAAGCACTCGCTATTTCTTTTACAATTTCCTCCTGTTACTATTATCTGAGGCAGTGTCTCTGTTTTTGGCACTGTTATTTGATCTCCTTTCTGAACGTTTTCAGAAGGTTTTACATTTGATAAACTTGAGTAATAGAATAAAAGCAACACGACAATTACCAAGGAAAATATAGCTGCATAAACATTATATTTATTAATTTTTTTATTTTTTCTAATATTTTTGGTTTTCTTTTTCAAAGCTTTCACCTCTCCAACATGAATATTTTTTTAGTTGGAATCTCAGCAAATATTTTTTCCAAAAGCATTTTTTCTTCAAACTTCTTTCCAACTGTTATTGGTTTTAATTCTTCTGCTACTTTCGTAGCATCGCTTAATCTAATATAATTATTAGAATATATGGTAAATAAAGTATCGCCCTTCTTAATTGGGTCTCCCATTTTTACATTAAGGTGAATCCCTGCGCCTTTGTCTTTAGGAGCTCCTGCTTCTCTGGCAACAAGAACTATTGCAGAATTTTTAACCCATAAAACTCTTCCATCGGCATCTGCTTTGAACTTGTAAATTTTATCACCTACTTCAATGTTTTCAGGTTTTATTTCAGAATCTCCACCCTGTGCTTCAATTATTTCCCTCATCTTTTTTTCTGCTTTACCGGATCTTAAAACCTCTAAAGCAGCACCATGATCTTTGATACCAACTTCATTGAACAACATATCGCAAAGCATTGTTGATTTTTCTACCACATCTTTCGGGCCTTTTCCCTGCAAAGTTAGTAGAGCTTCCCTTGCTTCTAACGCAGGACCAACACAATAGCCTAAAGGTTGTTCACCGAAAGTTACTCCGCAAGCTATTTGCATACCCAATCTCTTTCCTAATTCAAGAAAATCATCAGCCAGTTCTCTTGCTCTCTGCATATTCGTAACTTTTGCTTCCCTTCCGATTGGTATGTCAATAACAACAAATTTTGCTCCTATTGCTTTTTTCTTTGACATTATAGAGGGTAAAAGCATAGGGTCTATTCCCAAAGGATATTCAATCTTAATGAACTCGTCATCAGCAGGAGACAAATCTAATGCTCCGCCCCAAACCAAACAAGCACCAGTTTTCTTAACTACTTCCTCAATCTCTTCTAATGACAAAGTAACAGGTGCTAGAACTTCCATTCTGTCCGCAGTTCCAGCAGGCGATGTTATTGCTCTAGAAGATGATTTAGGAATCGTCAAACCTGAAGCAGCAATTATAGGAACTAGAACTAGTGATGTTTTATCTCCAGGTATGCCACCTATTGAGTGTTTATCACAAATTATTTCTTTATCAAATTTGAATTTCTTTCCAGTCTCAACCATTGCTCTTGAAAATGATGTAGCCTCGTCTATTGAAAGGCCTCTTATGTATAAGGCTGTTACTAAAGCTGTTAATTCGATCTCAGATAACTTTTTGTCAACAACATCCTTTACAATTTTTTTTATCTTATCATATTCTAGCCTGCCCCCACAAATTTTTTGTTTTATATAAACTGTAGATTCAGGTTCGTCTTCTTTTGAAACTTCTATGCGCTCCCCACCCTTCAAATTAAAGAAAGTAGTGACGTCATCATTAGTTATCATCTCTCCTTTCATTGCAAATCTGGATGTTTCATCGACTATTGCTACCAACTCTCTTTCATTGAATTTAAGAATAACCCTGTCCAATGCATGCAGGCCTAAGAAGTCAGCATCCTCCTTATTCAAAATAACAATACTCTTTCCACCGACCTCCAAGTTTATTGACCTTGCAACTAATTTCATCTTCTCCTACCTATGATATCTTTTATTTTAATTATTAGACATGATAGAAAATAAAGATAGGTTAAGGCTATCACATTAGCTACAGCCCCATGAAATGAAAGTTCAAACTGAGTTATTGTTAAAGGATTAATCATTGTTTCCAGGTAAAAAACGTTAGGAGAAAGCAGGTATACCTGCCATCTCGAAAATCTATCTCCGAACAACAGAAGGGTCATTGTCAAACAAAATTCCAGAATAAACACTAAAAGTACCTTTTCCCATTTAGGATTGAAAAAATTCTTTAAAACTTCTTTCAGTTTCATCCTACCAAACCTGTTGGACAAGTCTGACTTCCGGTTATTTTATTGCAGGCTGATTTTAAATTAGAACAATCCAGGCCAGTATTGTGATACTCATTTTGCAAGCTGCAAAGCTTTACGATGTACCATTCTATGTCAGGCAAGCTTAGGTCTGCATTGGTATCGCAACTATATTTTCCCCAATATAAACAGTTCTCAATCATCACATCCTTCAAAGAAGCACATTTGTAATTGGGTCTCGCAACCTCACACTCACCTTTAGATGCGTAAATTACCATGCTTAGCATAGCCAAAAAAACTATCAGAGCTATCAATGCTATAATGTCCCATTTTGTTAATTTTATTTTAAAGGGTAACTTATATTCTTTCTTGTGTTCGGCATGTTGCTCAGAATGTTTATGATCTTCATGCTTTTCTTCCATAAAACCACTATAACCATTGTTGTAAGGCAATCTTTAATTCTTTATTTTTCTTTGAATATTCTTTGAGAGGAATATTATTTAAAGTTGCATCTATCGACTGTCTTATAGCCATCGCTCCTGCCTTTGTACCTAATCTATGGCCATGTATGCCGCCACCAGCTTGTATTATTATATCATTTCCCAGAGTCTTTATCAGATAAGGAACCATACCAGGATGCAGTCCTCCTGAACAAACTGCAAAAACTGGTTTTATATTGAGCCAATCGTCAGCTAAGGCATGACCATGTTCAGTTACAAATCTTTTCTCGATCTCTTCTTCTATTGTTAAAATTTCTTCCTTAACACCTTCCATTTTTCCAACAACTGTCCCGATGTGCAATTGATCCAAGCCTATTAATCTAGCGATGTCTCCAATAACAACCATTGAGATACCGTGTTTCTTGTTTCTTGTAAATGCTGCATGCCCAGCTCTATGACCATGCAGAACTAATTTCAAATCATTATTAGCCTCTCTTAGAGTTTGTAAAGCAGACCAACCCACAGTTATAATATCAACCATAGCATATTCTCCACCAGTTTCCTTGACAAAGTTTGCTCTCTCTAGCATCGTATCAACTTCAGCAGTTATGTTTGGCATGTACATTTTCCTTTCTCCTGTTTCTTGTTCAGCTTTATCCCTCATCTTTAAAGTCTCTATAACTCTTTTTGAAAATTTATTGAAAGATTGATCAGAAAGATTTTCATCGTCCTTGATTATGTCGACACCGCCAACCCAAGCTTCATAGGCAACCTTAGCATGTTCTTCTTCATTTAACCCCAACTTTGGTTTAACTATTGTTCCGCATAAAGGTCTTTTTGGAACTTTCAATAGTTTCCTTACGCCTACGATTCCATGAACAGGACCCTTGAAAGATCTTATAATTTCATCAGGCCAGTCAACATCCTCTAACCTCAGATTTTTTACGGTTTTCATACCAAAAATGTTTCCTGCAATGCTTGATAGAATCTGAGGCATGTTTCCAAATTCAAACAAATCTAGAGGATAAGCTATCTTTACATACTTTTCTTTGATTTCAAAAACCTTTGCACCTAGTTTTTTAATTCTCGGTTTCATAGTCTTTACAGTAACCCACGTACCAATACTGCTCTCCGCAGCTACATTCTCAGCTGCTTGTCTGATAGAAAAGTCTTTACCAGGTTCAACTCTAAACAGACAAATCAAATCACTTTTCTCTGGTTTATATTTTAAATCAATATAGCTCATTTTTTCTTCACCTTAATTTTATCATAAATCCAGATTATGAGACAGGATAGCAAATAAGAAATTATAGCCAAAAAAAGGAAATTAAACATATAATTATACACAATCATTTCCAAATTGACAGATGGTATCGTTAAAACAGTTATTACTCCAAAAGGTATAAAATTCCATTCATAATAATAACCATCTCCACCACAACTCCCTTCGCTCGAACTATTCAATGGACACATGCCCAGTACAGCTGTTCTTAATACTGGTAGAGGCATTACCAAAAATATCAAAAATGCTAATATTACCTTCTTGATTTCAGGTTTCAAGAATTGTTTGAAATTCATTTTCTTACCTTTCCTATTTTATAGGCATCGTAACTAGTAAATATGCTTACCCATAATGACCAGAATATTATCCAATAAATTCCAGCAAATGTAAGCAGACCTGCAACAGATACATACCAAAACGAAAATATCCAAATAGCAAAACATGAAAAAATAAAGTAAAAAGCCTCTTCCGTTCTCTTTTCAAGATAAAGATATCCTATTCCCCAGAATAAGAAATTCAGGATTGCAGCAAAAATTGGACTTTTTTCTGATTTAATCATTTTAGCATCCTCAAAATATTTGCTGGCGTCATAACACCTTTCTCTGTTACAATTCTTTTAATATATTTCCATGGAGTAACATCAAATACAGGATTTCTAACTTCCAACGTCTTCATGCGTTCCATGCATACCTCCTTATGGGGACATCTCTCTTCAATAATTAATTTCTTTCTTCTGTCCAATTTTAATGTATTGCCAACAACATAAAATGGTTTTTTGTTTTCCTTAGCAATAACAGCCATATCACAGGTACCTATCTTGTTGACAATACCTTCTTTCCTTATAGCATCACAACCTACTATAACAATATCCACTTTTTTAATGAAAAACTCAACAGCAGAATCTATTATGAGCTCGACATGCATCTTTAACCTTGCTAATTCCTTTGCAGTTTTTATTCCCTGATGTTTTGGTTCTGTCTCAGTTGCATAGACCTCAATCTTCTTGCCTTCTTTCCATGCCTGTTTTATAACTGCCAAGGCTTCTCCAGAGTGGCAGTGAGTCATTATCACATAATTTTTCTTTATCAATCTGCTTCCTCTTTTTGCAATTTCATTTGTAGCTTGATTTATTTGCCTTAGCAATTTGTTTATGGTTTCTATTTTTCTCTCTTTCTTAATAATTTCTAGACAATTGTGAAGAACAACAGCGGTTGGCCTTGTTTTTTCTATCTTTTTAGCAGCTCTATCAAATTCTTTACCAAAACCCTTTTTCTTTGCAAGACTTCTTAGAAATATTAAGCTATGGATTGCAATCTCCTTTGCACCCTGTATATCTAGGCTATTGATTTTTTCTAAAAGGTCATTTAGGCTTTCATGCATAAGATTGATTATGTTTGAATTATAAAATAAATGTATGGTTTTTGATGAGAATGGCAGATTGATTGAAAATATGAAAAATGAAGGAGTTTTGAAATCTAAAAAGCTTGAAGAGGCTTTAAGAAAATATAGGAGAGAACTCTTCATTCCAGAAAATATAAAACATCTAGCATATAGAGATGCACCCTTATCTATAGGCTATAATCAGACAATATCACAGCCATCAACAGTTGTTATTATGACAGAAGCACTGAAAGTTGAAAATAATCAAAGAATATTAGAGATAGGAACTGGATCAGGCTGGCAAGCATCATTGTTATCTTATCTTGTTGGCAAAAAAGGCTTTGTCTATACAATAGAAGTTGTTGAAGAGCTAGCAGAGTTTGCCAAGAAGAACATCAAGAAATTCGGTATAAAGAACATCAAAGTTATTTTCGGAGATGGTTCTTTAGGTTTGAAAGAAGAGGCACCATTTGATAGAATAATAGTTACTGCTGCCACACCTAAAATTCCAGAAACTTTGCCAGAGCAATTGAAAATAAATGGATTGATGATTGTACCAGTTGGAAATTTGTATCTTCAAGACATGTACGTTGTTAAAAAACTCAAAAACAAGATAGAAAAGAAATCTATTGGAAATTTTATGTTTGTGCCTTTAATTGGAAGATATGGATTCAAGTGATATTCGGTTCAAATCAGGCCCCCTGCATCACTTTTCTAATAAAATTATACTTTCTCTTATCTGTCCAACTTTTATTGTTCTTGCCCTTGTACACCAAGAGTTCCTAACAACAAGAACATCGTCTGTTTTAAATCCTATTCTCTCGGCAAGTTCAGCCGTTATCCTATCGTTCTCAACTACTCTGTCAGGATAGCAACCTCCTCCGGTGATTATTGCCACTTTAGCATTGTTCTTACAGACTCTGTACAACTCTTTCAGGGCAGAATTAATATCTTTAAAATAAACCTTAGCAGACAAAGGAAGATTCTCGCTTAAACCTAAATCGCTAACATCAATGTCATCGACCCTGGATCCAACATAAGATCTTACTTCGTTCTCAGGGAAATCAAAAAACAAAGAGGTTTCTATGTTGTAGATTTTCGTATACTCTATTTTATTTAGATAAGGTGGAGATGTTATAACAGCATCTATTGATCCGTCTTCTAGCTCAAGATTTTTTGCATCACCAACCTCAACCCTAGTCTCAACTGGTTTTAGGTTCGTATTTCTCAAGTCTTTGAACATTTTTTTAATCTTGTATTTGAAATATTTTTTCAACGGAGGCTTTCCTCTCTTATCTATCTTAACGACTGCACCGTCCTTCATTGTCCAGCTAGCCTTAATAGCAGAGTCTATCAAAGCAAGCAAAAGGAAATCCCTTGTCTTTTCGTCTTCTACCTCAAGAATCTTATTCTTGTAGAAAACGGTGTCTTCTAAAGTGTATCTTGAAAAAACTTTTTTTATGTGTTTTTCTCTGGGTAATTGCCTTGGTCTCTCAAACTTCCAAGTCATTGCTGTGGAAACAGCTTCTTTTAATTTCTCTAAATCATAGTCCCTCGTCTTGACTTTCGAGATAAAAACAAAGAAAGGGGAAACATCAAAACCTATTGACTTTATTCCTCTCTGTTTGCAGGTAAGCAATGTTGTCCCTGAACCACAAAATGAATCAAGGACTATAGAATTTTCATTTAATTGAAATTTATCAATAAGGATATCGACTAGTTTCTTAGAAAAACCTTCTTTAAAGTAATACCAATTATGAATAGGTTCTATCTTATTTGGGATGTAAGTTACCAATTCTTTAAGTTCCATAGCTTCAGAAAAATTTAACATAAAATCATAACTTCTTTTCTAAATAATAAACATTTTTCTTGAATCCTAGATTCTCTAACATTGATAAAGCCATCTTATTTGTGGCAAAGGAAAAAACACTTTTATAATTACTTTTTTTCCAAGAGTTTAAAAACGTTTTAGTAAGTTTCGTTCCAATTCCTTTATTACGATATTCTTTCAAGACATAAGTGTTTGCTAGTTCTAAGCCTCTATTACTTTTTAGTATTCCTTTCTTAAACAAGATATCACCGTATAAAAATCCAATAATCCTATTTTTATCTTCAGCTATCCATATAAGATTTTTATTTTTCCTGAATATTCGCAGAAAATCTTTAGTGCTCTCTTTTTCCCACCATTTCAATTCTTTCGAGGCTATATTTGAAAGTTTAGCCAAATCTTCTGCATCCTTTGTTTCAAATCTTCTAATGATCACTTCAACCAGCTTCCTAAAGAAGTTTGTTTAGCTTCTGTTAATGTTTTTATAACTTTTTCAACTCTCTCTTTAGAGAACTCGTGCTCATCTACTAACATTTTTAATAATTTATCAGCTTGAACCTGACCAAAGTCGATTTTCACATCTTTGTTGACCGGAGCATTAAGGAAAAATTCATATATGTCTTCAGCTGGAACGTCAGTGTTCCACTTGATTTTTTTTAGAACATTATCTAATGTTTTTTCTTTTCTGACCAAGGCCAAAGCTTTTTTAGGGCCATAACCTTCTATGCCCGGATTGTAATCCGTACCAACCAAAAGGCCTATCAGTATCAGTTGTTCTCTGTTTATTTTTAATTCATCCAAAATGTCTTTTAGTTCTATGATCTCAGGTTTAACTTCAATGAAGACATCCTGTCTGGGTAACTTTCTTTTGCCAGTTATTGATAAATTCCTAATCAATCTTGGAGAATTGAATAGCAAGCTATCGCTATCCTGGCTTGCGACAGAGTAAACCATATTTTTCTCACATAGATATGCACATTGGGCTTCTCCTTCTGAAGGAGCCTGAATAACAGGTATTCCCATAAAATTCAGCAAGTTTTTTGATTGCTCCAAGATTTCATCATTTAAAGTGGTTGTCATCTGCGCTGCTTTCCTAGCTTCTGGCAGGTCTCCTTTTTCTAAAGCCTCTTTCCATCTTTTATTTGCCTCTTCTTTAATAGCTCTCCTATCTCTTGTTGTCTCATATTTGAAATGAGGAGGTACGCCATCGAAAACCCAAACAAGTTTTATGTTTTTTTCAAGAAGTTTTGCCGACCTATAGAATATGCCACTCAAATGGCTCGTAACTCTACCTTTAGAATCTTTTAAAGGAGTTCCATCTGGTTGGCGTATGATTGATAAGAATTGATGCAACCATAGGAATGCATCGACCGCTATTGTTTTTCCTGACAAGTCCTCTATCTCAAGTTCTTTTTTAGGCAACAAGTTAGAGATCTGAACTCCCATAAATATCTATTATAGTTTATAAGTTAAATCATTTATTTCTTTTGAAAAAGTCATCTTCCAGTTTTTTGCCTGTCTTCTTCTCCCATTCAGGAATCGACAAGGAAAACTTTTCTTGTATCTTATCCCTATACCATTGCGGAATAACATTAAAGGCACAGAATGGAACTATGCTACCATCTGGTTGGGCATAGTGTATGCAACATCTTTCAACACGCTCAATATCATAATTGTACAAATCTTGAAAGTGCATCATTCCAACGAACAGGCTGTTACGATGCAGGGCTCCAAGAGCATCATAATTATGCTTTATCAAAACATTAATCAACAGTTTTTTCAAATCCAAATTCTTTGGTTGTTTTTCTTTGTCTATGAAACTTCCTATTTTTCCTAGAACTTTTAGTGAGGTTACTACTCTGTTTCCACCCTCTCCTATCTCGTCTGCCTTTTCATTTAGATATTTCATTAGTCCTTCAACATCAACAAATCTTGGTAATGGAACAATCTTGCTTCCATCCAAGAATAGATACGTAGCCATACCGCAAGCAGGATGAGCTGTTAACTCGTATTGGGGTTCACCTTTCAGTGCTTCTACGAAATGAGTGATTGATGTGGCAGTAGGAACTGGGAACCAGTCGTCCTTTGTAACAGCACCATTTGTCTGTTCTTCTAATTTTTTGATAACGTCCGGGATTGTTATTCTGAATTTCTTCCTGTCAGCCTTCGTTATTCTTCCCACCAGAGAAACAGGTTGGTAATTAATTCCATGAACAATATCAATATTTTTTATTCCAAATCTCAATATATTTCCAACATCGTTGTCATTAACACTGTTAATGACTGTCGGAACAAGTACCAATGTTATTTGAGATTTTCTGCAGTTTTCTAGTATTCTAGGTATCTCCCAATGATTTTTAGGATTCGTTTTCTCGGTAGTTCCATCAAAGCTTAAATAAATTGTATTTACGCCTGCATCTTTTACATTCTTTGTCCATTTCAAGTCCCAAGCTAGTTTGTGAGTTCCGTTTATGTTCAATTGAACATGATCGTATCCTTCTTCTTTAGAGATTTTAATTATGTCAATCAAATCTTCACGCATCTCAGGATTTCCGCCTGTCAATTGCACTGCATTGCAAGGGACCGGTTTTTCCTCTCTCATCTTTCTAAGCATCATCCTTATCTGATCTAACGAAGGTTCGTAGACATAGCCCATTTTCTTGGCAAAAAAGAAGCAGTAAAAACACTGCAAGTCACAACGGTTTGTAACTACAATGTTGCCTAAAGCAGTATGAGACTTGTGAATCTTACACAGGCCGCAATCTTTCGGACATGATGGATTTTCGCTTTTGATGCTTGGGTTTGATATTTTTTTACCGTCATGTGCAAATTTCATGGCCTTAAGGTACATGTTATAGTCGCCCCAATATACATCTTCAAATTCTCCGTGTTGAGGGCATTTTTTTCTTATCAAAACCTTTCCGTCTCTCTCGAATATCTCAGCCTGAAGAACTTTTAGGCATTCAGGACAAAGAGATTTTGTATCTTTTATCTTGTTCATGTTATCAAACTTTTGGAACTTTTTAAAAGTTATAAAAGTTTATAAGTTTTGAATTATATAAATTTATCTATGAAACAGAAACTGTATAGGCTCTTGTCCTATATTCTATCTCCACCTGCAATAGCCCTATACGTTACTATAGTTTTTTCATTATATCCACTTAACCCAGATCACATAGATTTTTTTTCGAGCTTTACAATTGGATCGGTTTTTCTGTTTTTGATTCCTCTGATTTCAATATTCCATTTCAGTAGAGATGATTTTGACATCACAAAAAAGGAGAAAAGAAATAAACCTTTTTTGATCACTATTTTCAGCTATGTCGTATCTTCTATGGTATTCTGGCTTTTAGATTTTCATAGCATGTTTGTGATATCTATGGCTTACGTTTTTGTATCTACAGCAACTTTTATAATAAATATTTTTTGGAAAATTTCGGTCCATACTGCTGGAACTGCAGGTCCGATAACAGCCATCGTATACGTTTTTGGCATAAATCTTGTTCCACTTTATTTGATAGTTCTGTTGACCTCATTAATTAGATTCAAAGTCAAAGCCCATAATCTGTTACAGATTATTGTAGGTGCATTATCAGCTATTTTTATAACACTCACAGTCTATAAAGTATTGTGGTAGTATGGTAGAGACAAGAGAAATTAAAAAGAACATTTACTCATCTTTTGCAGATATAGCAGCAACAATAGGTTATTCAGAAATACATGGCAGGACAATAGCTGCTTTGCTAGTTTCTAACAGAAAACTTTCTTTGCAGGACTTGGCAAAAGAAACAGGATATTCCATATCAACCTTATCATTAAGCTTGGATTTATTAGAATTTTTGGGAATGATTAAAAAAATAAAAAATGCTGGCGATAGAAAATTGTATATAGAACTTCAAGGTGACCTGCTAGAAGGTTTGAAAAAAGCTTTTGTAATAAAACTCCAAAAAAACATATCTGACAGCTTAAATAACTTTGAGAATTATAAAGAACTTATAAAAAAATCAGATGATAAAGACAAGAAAAAGGTTATGGAAGCTTTAAATACTTTAGAAGAAGAAATTAGAAAATTAAACAAATATATAAGTCTCTTATCAAAATTAAAGTTACCGTGATTTAATGAAAATTGGTATATGTCAATGTTGTGGCAGCGTAGCTACACAGACTTGCAAATCTTGTGGTGCTTTTGTATGTATAAAATGCACTACAAAAGAAGGCTGTAAAATCTGCGAAGGTAAAAAGAAAGTCTAGTCTCATCTCGTTTCCGATTGACTTAAAAATTCTTAAATTTTCATATAGATTGCAATGCTTCTATCAAATTAGCTTTGATTTCTTCTTCCGCAGGAAATCCCAACGCATTCTTAAATCTTTTTTGACCTGTTGGAGTAATGAATCCTTTAGAAATTGAAATAAATTCATTCTCGCCCTCAGGCGTCTTCGCTTTTTTTCTTGCGACTTCTAAGAATTTGTTGTTTCCAAATTTGATTTCCTTTGTTTCCACAGTTTCGAATTCTACCATTTCTATTCCTCCCTATTTTCTAAATTTATTAGTTCTTAACTTTATATAAATTGATATGCTAAACTATTTAAATATTTACTTATAGGTAATAAATATGGCATTCTTGATACTAAGCCTAAAACAGAACGTTGAAGAGCCTTACGCGATTTATGACCTGGAAAAGTTTGGCGTGTGGCCATTTAGAAAAAACAATTTGAAAGTTGGAACTATACACGGCCAAAAAGGTGATATAACTATGATTGGTCTTTCTAAGACGGTGAAAGACGTTGGAGAAGTAACAAAGATTGATGCTGGTTGGAAATATGATTTTGTATTTGGTAACAGAGCGTTAAAAGGAATATTCATAAACGATATAAAAATTCCTGTCTTTGATAACGTGATAGAATTCAGAGAGGAGCTCTAAATCAAAGTTGAAGATTCTATCTCTATCTCAGATATCCCTTCTACAGATTTTATATCATTCTCTAAATTTTCTATTGACTTGTCTGGTACCACGACTAATATTCTTAAAGCTTTTAAACCGAAGGCTAAAGGTTCTATTTTTGAGTCCTTTATTTGTATCTTTTTAGAAATATCTTTTTTTATCTTTTCTAAATCGGTGTCAGGAGATTCTGGCATTATCTTTATAGAAACAGCAACATTTCCCATTAAGGTCCCTCAAAATTACAGACGTCACACTTGTAAGGCCTACAAAGCTTTTTACACATCCTACATCTGATTATGGTTCCTTCTCCACAACTTGGGCACTTGAAGATAACAAAGTCTTCTTGACCCACGACGTTTGTCCCACAACTTGAACATATGAGTTTCATTAAATTCACTTATAGATTAATATATTTAAATTTGTTGTTTTTAAACCTCTTATTTAAAATCATTTCTTATAAATCTAGAAAAAAATAATATTTATTAGTGTTTTGATGCTGTACAAAAATATCAATATAAACAATATAGTCTTGCCTAAGGTTAGGGTAGCAACAGGTCTCTATTCTCATTGGGATTCTGTGATAAAAATTAATGAAGAGATTTTAGACTGGATAAAAAAAGTCTTCAAGGAAAAACCAAAAAATATTATATTAGACTCTTTGGAAGAAGCAGCATACACTATAAATGAAGCTCTAAAAAATGGTGGTAAAGAATTCCTTATATCCGATTCTGTCTATAACAGATTGAACCAATTCTTTTCAAAAAGAAAGTTCAGAATCGGTGGGAATGGTTTTAACATGGGGAACATGTTATTGTTATCAGGCTTCAAACCCGTTGTTTCGTTTCCCATCAGGTCCGTAAGGTTAATGGAAAATTCACCAGAGTTAAAAGTAGTTTCTGGAGAAAGATTAATAAGACCGAAAGAATCGGTGAGGTTTAATGATCAAGATTATGATCACATAATAATTGAACTTGAAGATTCGAGGCATATATTAACCTGGGATCCTATGGTTTCTCAAGGTATTTTTGATTATGATTTTCTAAAGTTTGCTTGCGACAGAGATAACATAGATATACTTGTTCTAGCTTATGCCCACTTATTATTGCCAGAATACAAAAACAAGACAAACGAAATCGCAGAATTTTTAGGCATAAAAAGACCTAAAGTTCATCTAGAGTTTGGTTTGGGAAGTAAAGAATCTATGAAGTATGCTCTAGAAAAATTCTCAGAAAAGCAATGTTGCGAATCCCTTGGATTGAATGAGAAGGAATGCAAATTATATTTCAATTCGGCATCTGAAAATAAGAAAGATTTGATAGAAGCTGCACTGAATGCTATGAAAGAATATAATGTTGAAAGAATCTGTGTGCACGCCCAAGAATTTGTTTTTTCAATTTCCAAGTATGAATTAATGAAGGAATATAAAGCTCTTGTTGCTGGTTGTCTTTTTGCTGCGGCAAGGACTTTTGGTGAACTGAAATTAAAGGTTGCTAAATCATTACCAACAACATATGAACCTGAAAAAGGAAAGATAGAAGGTTATAATTTCTGTCTAGTACCATGTCTGATAAATAAATTTCCAAAAGTTTTAACAGGAATCGGTGACAGTTTCGCTGCCATTCAAGCTGTTAAAGTTTTAAGCTGATTTGCCGTTTTTTTTGACAACTCTGTTTAAAGAAGATCTCAAAGCATCGCCTTTGACGTTCTTAACCTTGATTTTTTTCATTTCTTCAGCGAGTTTTGGCTCTTCCATTATCTTTGATAGCCAAGCTTCAAAGTCATTTTTATTGTCTCTTAGATGAAATTCTAAAGATTCTACTGGAACTGTCTTAATAGCATCTGAAAACTCAAAGAGATTATGAGCAATTTTTCCTGCAAAACCTGATTTTGTACAAAACCAAAAAGCTTTATCATTTGATACTTGTTTTACCATGTTTTAACCACTTAATTTAAAATTTAAATATCAAATTATACTATATACATTACGTATAAACTATGTAATATTCTGTATATAAAGCTGATATAGGATGCAAGTACTTATGATTGGTTGGGAGTTTCCTCCAGCAAAAACTGGAGGCTTAGGTACTCATTGCTATGAATTAGTTAAAAATCTTGGAAGAAAAGGAGTCAAGGTTACACTTTTAATTCCAAAAAGAACAGAAAATGCAAAGCATAATATACCGAACGTGGATGTCATAGAAGTGGGTTCTGTTGCTTTGAATCCGTATAATGCATCAAAACCTGATAACACGACTTTTGAAAAAGGCTATGGTTGGAATTTCTTTGAGGAAGTTAAGGCTTTTAACAAAAAATGTGTAGAAGTGGCAAAGAATAAAAAATTCGATGTCGTGCACTGTCACGATTGGATGACTGTAAATGCAGGTATTGAAATTAAAAACGTAACGAATAAGAGATTAGTTTTTACCATGCACTCAACAGAGCATGATAGAACAGCCAATATCTACCCTATGAACTTTATATCAGACATTGAAAGAAATGGCCTCAAGCAAGCCGATTTTGTTATAACTGTGAGTGAAGGCATGAAAAAACAATTAATGGAAAGGTATGAAGCCGATGCAAATAAAATCACAGTGATATACAATGGCATAGACTCTTCAAAATATTTTGGTTTAACTAAAAAAGGTAAAGATAACATTGTTCTATTTTTAGGCAGAATAACAAACCAGAAAGGACCTTGGTTCTTTTTGCACGCTGCCAAAAAAGTTTTGGAGAAGAAGAAGAATGTTACTTTTGTCATCGCTGGTCAAGGAGAATTGATGCCAGAAATGATTAAACTAGCTATAAATCTGAACATAGCAGATAGTATTGTTTTTACAGGTTATCTATCTGAAGAAGAGATATTGAGGGCTTATGCAATGGCTGATGTTTATGTTATGCCATCAGTATCCGAACCTTTCGGTATAACAGCTCTAGAAGCTGCTGCATCTGGAACGCCTGTTATTGTTTCTAAAAATGCCGGAGTCGCAGAAAAAATAGTTCATTGTTTTAAGATTGATTTTTGGGATACATATGAAATGGCCAACAAAATAATAGGATTACTACGCTATCCTGTTTTGAAAGAATGTATGAGAAAGAATTGTTACAAGGAAGTTTACAACTTTGGTTGGGACAGAGTAGCAGATCAGACCATATCCGTTTACAGGCGAGCGACATGACCTCTATTTGTTTTTACTTTCAAGTTCATCAACCCATGAGATTGAACAAATTTTCTGTGTTTACCGAGAACACACCTTATTTCGACGATGAAAGAAATAAAACTTATTTTGAAAGAGTGGCTAGAAAGTGTTATCTACCCACTAACAAAACTCTTTTAGATTTGATTAATGCTAATGATAAAAAATTTAAAATCGCTTTTAGTTTGACTGGTGTATTCATAGAGCAGTGCAAAAAATTTGCTCCTGAGGTTCTTGAGTCTTTCAAAGAATTAGCCAAAACCGGTAATGTTGAATTTTTAGACGAGACCTACTATCATTCCTTAGCAGCCTTATTTTCTATTGATGAATTCAAAGAACAGATAAAAATTCACAGAAAAATGATAGAAGAATTATTTAATCAGAAACCTAAGGTTTTTAGAAACACAGAAGCAATGTACTCGAATAATATTGCTAAAGTAGTTGAAAGCATAGGTTATAAAGGAATAATAACCGAGGGTCATGAAAGCATTCTAGGATGGAGGTCTCCTAATTATCTTTACTCTCCGCAAGGTTGTAGCAGTATTGCATCTTTGTTAAGAAACTACAAGATGAGTGATGACATTGGTTTCAGATTTTCTGCTAAATGGTGGGAAGAATATCCTTTGACTGCTGACAAATATGCAACATGGTTGTCAAAGTGCGAAGGTCAGTGTGTTAACATATTTATTGATTATGAAACCTTTGGTGAACATCAATGGGAGGACACAGGAATATTCAATTTCCTAAGATATTTGCCTACAGAAGTATTCAAATATCCTAACCTAGATTTCAAAACACCATCTGAAATTATCAAATCATACAAACCAGTAGGCGTAATAGATGTTCCATACATAATATCATGGGCAGACGTTCAGAGAGACACTTCAGCTTGGCTAGAAAACGAGATGCAAAAGCTAGCTTTTGAGCAAATGGCAAAGCTAGAAAGCTATGTTAAGAAAAATCCAGAAATGTTGCATATATGGAGACTGTTGCAGACATCTGATCATTTCTACTATATGTGCACTAAATGGTTCGCTGATGGTGACGTTCACAAATACTTCAATCCTTACGCCTCGCCTTACGATGCATTTATTAATTATATGAACATCTTACAAGACATAAGGAAAAAGCTTGGTTTGAATGAGACTGGATGATTTGAAATGGGAGTATCAGCCTATAGAAAATCCTGATTGGGATTATGCTAGAAATCTGTTTACTGTTCTCAAAAGACCTCAAGCAACCTGGTCGCAATCCATTTTTTCTGTTAGACATGAAAACCTTATAGCGCCTAACAGAGACTATAGGTTCCAAGGGCTCTGCGCCTTTGTTAAAGACGAGTATTGGAAATTTTTGGATGCTGTATTCTTTGGTATAAAAGGAATTAATCTAGAACCTAGAAATGTTATAATATTTCCTTGGAAATCTGTTTATCAATACACTGGAAACGGAGTTGATGTCGATGTCTCGTATCATTTATGTAGGGATATGAAAGAAGGCATAGGAGCAAAGATTGTTTTTGATGTTAGGAACTCTTTTTTGAAAGAATTGATAATAAAGCCTCTGGTCGACATAAGGAATGTTTCTTGGGATTCTAATCCAGATGGAATAGAAACAAAGGTTGTTAACAATACATTAAATGCTTCACTCGGGGATAAGAGAATCTCGTTTTCTGTTGAAAACAGCAGCATACTAGCTAAAAAAGAAATATTGAATTGGAAGTATAAACTCGGAAGTGGTTTCAGAGAAAATACTAACGAGGGAATAAAGTTTATCTCAGAATGGGCTAAACCTGTTTTCATGGGAGAGATTCATAAGACAATTTCAGGAAATGATAAGGTTTCTCTTATAATAAATTGCAATAGAAAGCATGAAGATTTTGATGAGAGCGTTGAAAAATCTTATGCAAGACAAATAAGTGAAAAGTTCAAATGCCAGAAAGATGTTTTAGCAAGAATAATCTCATTGAGTAATTTTGGTGTTTGTGAAAATGACATGGTGATACCAGAAGCAGGAGATTTTTGGTTCAGGCAGATATGGTTAAGAGACCTGCTAGAAACTCTGATCAATAATTTTCAAACCTTTGTAAAGATAGATGATAAAAAAATAAGTAATATACTAAAATGGATACTGAAACAGCAGGATAGAAAAACAGGAAGATTTCCTAATTTTAAGGATAACTACAATTCTGTTGACACTAGTTTATTATTCTTTATTCTTGCTGAAAAATATCTGAATAACTTCGATGACAAGGAAATGGAAAAAAGGATATTAGAAAGTTTTAATCTGATGTTCAGAAGATTCTCTGGAAACAAGATGGAAATCGATGGACCTCCTGTGATTCAAAACTATATGCTGTACTCAATGCCATGGCATTCCTGGACAGACTCTAGGGTCCCTTTCTTAGGAAGACTGATATCGACAAGAATACCAAGCGAGTGGGCAAAGCAAGAAAATCTGGAAGAAATCTCCAAGCCGGCACTGCTGCCTGAAATAAATGCAATGTTTATCAGAGCCTTAAAACTTGGGGAGATGTTAGGAGACAAATCAGGTATGTATAAAAAAGCTGTTGACAAGTATAAGAAGGTTTTCCAGAACAATGACTTTCTATATTCAATAGTAATCAATGATAAAAAAGATCCTACAGAAACTTCAATGGGTTTGGTTTCCGCTGTTTTATTGCATAATCATGTGTTTAATAATAAAGACTTGGAAAATATGTGGCCTTCTGTTCAGAAATTGTTGGTTAAAAGAAATGGAAAACTGTTTGGAATTTTGTGTAGAAATGCTAAAGATAGGATATATTACAATGACCATCAATACCACGGAGCAGTTGTATGGCCTAGGGATACGCCCTATCTAATAAGATATCTACAGATAATCGGTAGAGAAGATTTGGTTAAAGAAATTTTAGAGAGCAATCTGGACCATCAGATAAAGGAAAGCGCGATATTCTATTGTAATGAATTGTTCTCTTTACCAGAAGGAAAGAACCCAAATCCTACAGAAACTGCTAACAATCCTGTTCCTGTTAAGAATCCTATACAATTATGGTCGCATTTTTGTGACGATTATTTAAATTGGTAACTAATAATGTTATAGGTGCGTTTATGGAAACGAAAGCAAATGTTTGTTTTGAAGTTTCATTCGAAGTTTGCAACAAGGTTGGAGGAATCTACGCTGTTCTTGAATCCAAAGCTGCTAGAATGGTTGAACTCTATGGAGAAAATTATTTTGCTATAGGACCATATTATCCTGAGAAGGCTATCTTAGAGACAGTAAAAATGAACCCTCCAAAATTTTGTGAGAAAATATTAAACTCTCTGGAAAAGGAGGGTATTAGATGTCACTTTGGTAAATGGCTAATTGAAGGTAACCCGAACGTTATTCTTGTAGAATTTAATGATTTATTAAAAAAAGCTAATGAAATAAAGACAGGTTTATGGGAAAAATATAAGGTAGATTCGTGGGAAGCTGGTTTTGATTTTGATGAACCTGTCGTCTGGTCAACAGCGGTTGGAATGCTAATTGAAAAGTTAATTCCTTGCTTTGAGAACAAGAAAAGTGTTGCTCAGTTTCATGAATGGCTGTCAGGTGGAGCATTGTTATATCTAAAAGACAAGGTTCCGACAGTGTTTATGACTCATGCAACAATGTTAGGAAGAACTATAGCTGGTGTTGGAGAGGATTTGTACAAGGAAATTGATGAAGCCTTTAGCAAAAATATGCCTATAGATCCAAAAAGACCTTACAAATACGGGGTTCAAGCAAAACATTTGATGGAGAAAGCTTGCGCTGAAAATGCAAGCGTTTTTGCAACAACTTCTGAAATAACAGCAAGAGAAGCAACTTACATTCTAGGGAAGAAGCCTGACATAATACTGCCTAATGGTTTGGATATTGAAAGATTTCCAACAATGGAAGAGTTTGCTTTATTACATAGAAAATATAGGTCAAAAATTAAACATTTTCTGAGTGCATATTTCAATCCCTATTATAATACAGACTTGTGGGACTCTATGGTATTTTTCACGTCCGGAAGATACGAATTTAGAAACAAGGGCTTTGACATTTTCATAGAAGCCCTAGGAAAATTAAATGAGAGAATGAAAAATGAAAAAATCGATAAGAATATATTTACTTTCTTTTTTGTTCCTAGGGGCGGTGTAAAAGAAAACATAGAACTTAAAGAAAATATAAGATTGTACAGAGATATGAGAGAATCTGTAGAAGATGAAATACCATGGATAGAAGAAATGACTTTAGATTCACTCGCAAAGGGTGTGATGCCAAAAATAAATAATCTTTTTAGAAAGGAATTCTTGGAAGAGAGTAAAAGAAAGGTATCTGCTTTTAAGAAAAAAGGCGTTCCGCCACTCTCTGCTTTCATTGTTGAGGACAGCGATATTTTCATAAAGGCCTTTAGAGAAAGCAATCTTTTGAACAGGATGGAAGACAAAGTTAAAGTGATATTTTACCCTGCTTACATATCCGCGACAGATAGGTTGTTGGGTTTGGATTATTTCCAAGTTGTTCAAGGTTCTCATCTAGGTGTCTTTCCTTCATACTATGAACCTTGGGGTTACACGCCTTTGGAATTTGCTGCTAATGGCGTTCCATCAATAACCTCTGACTTGGCTGGATTTGGAATATTTATTAAAGAAAACACTGATCAGAGTAAAAAGCCAGGAATAATGGTTTTGGACAGAGATGGAAAGAGTCATGAGGAGATTGTTGAAAAATTGTACGAGATGTTATGGTATACAGTCTCGATGAATAGGAATGAAAGAATACCTAAGAAAGCCCAAGCAAAAGATCTGGCCTCATTGGCAGATTGGAAGATATTGATAAAAAATTATGTTGATTCGCATAACATGGCTTTGGAAAGATTCAAGAAGTAGAATTCAAAGTTTTTAAATAAACCTTCACTTTTTATGTAACTAATATTCGATTCAATCTAGTTTTTTCACTAGGTTATTTTCATATGACCAGATGAACATATATATGACATTTTAAACTAAATTCTACATAAGATTTTGGGAATTAAGAGCATTTTTATGAAGTTATAACAGGTGAAGTTGTATTACCTAAGTAATAGGCAGCAACAAAATTAAACAATATAAAACCTAAAATAATTATTAGAATTAAAATTAAAACTGAAATTAAAATTCTTTTATTTTTTGAATATTTCTTCTTTATAAGAATATATGTAAATACAGCTATAATGGCAACAAAAATTATTAATGTTAAAACATCTTCTATCTGATATATGTTAAGCATATCTACAATTTAGAATTTCTGATTTAAGAACCGATGTGATATATATGTTTCATATGGTTATTTTCATATATGCGAGTTTTTCCCGGTAACCTTATAGTGAATTGTTGGAAGAAAACTTAAAGTTGATAACCAAGTATATTATCTACAACCTTAACAGTTGATTCTCCTTCGGGTGTTAATTGATATGGAGGTTTTGCAGTTATCTGAGTCTTATTTTTCAATGTTCTCATATGATATCTTACATCATCTGGATTAATCACTGTCATGTCATATTTTTTTAATAAATCATTTGTACACCAAAAAATATCTCCATAAGTTTTATGATTTTTAGCAATTGTCTCTAGAATAAAAATTCTATTAGCATCGGATAAAACATAAGGAATCTTTAATGGAATTGGATGACCCATAGCCTCAGATATTCTCCTGCCATATGATGAAATTTCAAGTTCTTTTTCTCGGCCAGATTTAATACCAGATATTAAATCAGCTGATTCTAATCTTAAGAGATTTTTAGTTAAAGGACTTTCAATAAAGCATGAATCATGAACTAATTGTTTACGACTAACATCATTCAAGTCTACAATTAAATCAAAGACTTCTAATGCTTCTTCATTCTTTATGACCCTACAGGCCTTCACTAATTTTGTTAATTTATCAACATTACCATGTTGCTCATTCATATTTTTCAATAGAAAACTTAAAGATTTAAACTCATCTAGGTTGCCGAGAGATTCCGAGGGTTATTTTCATATAAACCAAGGACAACTAGAAGACCTCGTCAGTCACCTGGGCAGACCGATTGGAATGATAATGTTTAAATTTTTTGTAATTAAACATCTTTTATGCCTAAATCAGTAAATGTGGAATTTAAATCTGTAGGTTTTATACACGCAGTAAACGAGTGCCTTAATAAAACTAACCATGAGCTAACAGAGAAGATGAACAAATACGCAGCACCATCTTATATGCTTGTTATTCTCCATAACGCAATGGAACTCATGCTAAAGGATTACCTATTATCAAGGGGTGTCAATATTGAAACTTCCCCTGGGAAGAGTTTGGGCCCCAAGGATTTGATTAATGAAGTTAAAGAAAAAATACCATATATTAAGCAAAACTTTCCGAAATTTGTAGAATTCAATAAACGAAGAAATGATGTATATCATAGAACAGCCCTTGTACCAAGAATAGAAAATTTAAAAGATGATTATAAGTTGTTAATAGGGCTTTACAAAGCAGTTTACAAAAAGAAATTCTTTCCTAGTATTCCAATTAGATATACTGTTAATGCTTTAATATCCTTCTATTCGTTCTTCTTAGCAATAGGCTCAGCGTCATCGTTTGGTTCTTATGCGCCATTGGTAATTTTTATAGGCGTTATAATATTTCCTACAAGCTTATTCTATATATTCTCATATGTGTTGAATCAAAAAGAATTAAACGGTTATCTTCCGTTCCGCATTTTAAATTCAAGTTAGAACTAGTTGTTATCGACTTATTTTCATATAAGCACGAGAAGGCCGACAGATTCTGAATTTGTAATTTTGTTTGCCCCTATTCTCTATTGGTTGTCTTTCAAGAGTATTTTCCCCTTCTGCCAGTCGTTTATCAGCCTCAGATAAACTCTCCTCGTATCCACCTTACCGCCCTTGATAAGCATATTATTCGATAGCCCTATTTCATTGAATATCTCACCAAAGCTCTTTCCCTGGGTTTTGACCTTGTACATTTCTTCGAATGTCTCCCTGTTCTGCTCTAGGAAAATCCTTATTATTTCATTTGCAGCCTCATCAATCCTTTTTGCATTCGACGGGTCCCGCGTGTTCATCAGTATCTGCTTGGTCTCGTCACCGTCTGACATCGGAATGACACCCGGGGTGTCAATGAGCATTATGTTGGAACTCATTTTAACCAGCTGATGGCACCTTGTAGTGCCTGGCCTTGAACTCACGGCGATAGCTCTCCTACCGCATAAGGCATTGATCAAGGAAGACTTGCCAGTGTTCGGATAGCCTATGATTCCTATGTTTATCATGCGGTTATTCGACCTCTTCTTGATTATCTTGAAAAGGCCCCACTTCAGACGCGTGACACCCTTCCTGTTTCTTATTGAAACAAAGAAGAATGGTATTTTTCCGATTTTGTTCTTGTAGAGATCCATGGCCTCCTTTGACAAAAAATCGGCCTTGTTGGCGACAATTATGAGCTTCTTGCCCCTGCTCTTGACAAGGTTCTCCGCGTTCATGTTCCTCGTCATTTCAAGCATCCTGGCGTCAATGACCTCTATGACAAAGTCTGAGTTTTCTATAACATCCTTCACAATGCCCCAGAATTCTTCCATTGACATAAAGGAATATAGCATGTTAAAGTATTAGAATTTCTGTGTCATTATCACCCATAAGACATCCGTCTTGGGTTATTTTCATATAATGTATGGAAAAATGACGATTTTTCAGGGAGTTATATTGATATAAGCGAATGAGTTGTTGCTTGTTGTAATTATTTTATCGCCTTACATACCTAAAACCAAACACTCCAAATATAATATAACCCTATTAAAATGAACACAAACGCAACGACATATCGAATGTATTTCTCAACTATCTGCAGATTATGCATAATCTTTCCTATTTTAGAAATACTATAAGCAAGGACAAAGGAGAGTATAATTACAGGTAAGCCTGTTGCAAATGCGAACACCGAAGGTATGAGCAAGCCGTCTGAAAGTTTTAATGAAAGTGGAATGAGCATTCCAAAAAACAAAACACCACTAATAGGGCAAAATGCTAATGCAAAAATAATCCCTAGCAAAAAGCTTCCCAGGTATCCTTTTTCTGACAATCTCTCTTTTATTTTATCGAATTTGGGACTTCCCTTAAAGGAGGGTATTCTGATAAAATTTAGCATCACCAACCCGACAAAAACTAACAAAGGACCCAATATTTTTTCCGCATAATTTCCCAAGAAGAGGGAAATTGTTTGGACGTTTACACCTATATAGACAATTAGACTTGCAAGTGAAACATATGTAAACATTCTCCCAAGAGTGTAAACAACACTAGTAATCAAAATGTTTTTTCTATTATTGATTTTTTTAGAAATATAGGCAATGGCAGTTATGTTTGTTGCAAGAGGACACGGACTTATTGCTACCATCAGACCAATAAAAAATGCGGCTACCAATGCTATGTCGCTCGTCCCCATGGCTTCCATGAAAGGCATTATATCTATCAACTAAAATCGCCTACTAATCTTTTTTCTATAATTCCCTTGAGATAGCTCATGTAATCGGTCTCGTTGTTTATCTTGTACCATACATTTGCATTCATCTCTTTGTGAAATCCGTTCTCATCATATACGCCTATCCAAAGCGATGCACTGTTTACCCCGTATTTGCTTACTTGGTCCTTATTTATAGGAAGCTCGGCGTTGATGTGAGCAAAGGTAATCTTTCCAGACTCTAATTCATCAGAAAAATATGTATTGACAGTTTCCTCAGCAAATTTCCCGACAGCTATGCAAGAACTACATTGGTTCGTTCCATGAAAGTGTATTATCTCCACCTTTTTGACGTTCGATGATGTGTTCGTATATGCACTCTCATTGACTTTTTGGTCATTGTTCACACAACCTGAAATTAGAACAATTGAAAAAATAACGCTAAGGATAATAAATTTGGTAAAAAGTTTCATCGTATCACTTTTTCATTTCAGCCATTTTTCTATTTCTTTAACTTCAGGTATCCTTCCCGAACTCATTACTTCTCCGTCAATGACTAGAGCAGGAGTCATCATAACACCACATTCTATTATCTTGTCCATATCGGTCACCTTGGTTATGTTTGCTTTGACCTTCATTTTCTTGACTGCCTCTCTAGCGTTCTCCTCCAATTTCTTGCATTTTGAACAGCCTGAACCCAATATCTCTATTTTCATTAAATCACCCCACAAAAAATCCGTATATTAAACCAGATATAGTGCAGAATATTGTTATCAAAAGAGCATAGACCAAAGTCCTCTTTGTCCCCATTATCTTTCTTACAACAAGTATGCTCGGCAATGATATGACGGGATCCGCCAGCAGATAAGCCAACAAAGGACCTTTGGCCATTCCAAGCCCTAAGAACATTTTTGCCATAGGGACTTCAACCAAGGTCGGGAAATACATGAATACTCCGAACAAAACAGCAGCAAGATTAGCAAAGATTGTATTGCTACCGACATATTGAGCCAAAAAATTCTCAGGCATTAATGAAGTCAATATTCCTGCAACAAAAATACCAACTAATAGCAATGGAAATATTTTCTTGAAAAATATCCAAGTCTCTTCCAACCAGCTTTTGATTTCCTCTTTCTTGAAGCTAATTTTAAGTTGCAACAAAAGAAACAAAATCAAACTTACTAATGTTATGATTTTTATTTCTGTTCCTATCTTTGACGCTCCGATAATCAATATAGCAATCAATGTAGCAAAAAATATAAACAAATGGTAATGTATAAACCCATCTATAATTTTTCTATTAAAAGGTTTGCCTATTCCATCCAACTTTCTTTTCTGTTCCTTAACAAGTGAAGATACTAATTTTTTATCTTCGGCATCCTCGTCCTTAAACATTTTAGATATTATTATTCCTATCAATACTGCAAATGTAACTGAGAGTATTATCCTTGAAATGGCGAACTCCCAACCCAGAACACTTCCTGTTAGGACTATTGCCAGTATGTTAGTGGCAGGAGCAGTGTATAGAAAAGCTATGGCAGGTCCTATTCCAGCACCTTTCTTTTTTATCCCAGCAAACAAAGGCAATATGGTGCAGGAGCATACAGCCAACAGTAGGCCTGCTATCACCGATAATGGATAGGCTTTGTATTTTGGAACATTCTTACCAAGATATTTAGTTATTTTATCTTTAGGAAGCAGGGCTGACATCGCACCGGCTATGAAGAATGCCGGAACCAAGCAAGTCAATACATGAGCCCCTAAATAATCTATTAGAGCATAAACTCCAGCAGATAAAACTTTCAAAATAATATCAATCATTTACTAATCTCCTTTGCAATTTTAATCAAATCAAAAACTCTCTTGTCAGCTATACTATACATAACGTTTTTACCATCTTTCCTAGACTTGATGATTCCAGCGTTCTCAAGGATTTTAAGATGCTGGGAGACAGTAGGCTGGGCTTTGTTTGTAATGGAAGCAAACTTACAGGCGCAAATCTCTCCCTTCTCAAGTACCTCTACAATCTTCAATCTTGTCGGGTCAGAAAGCGCTTTCAATAGCTTATGTAACATGACAATATTATATTAAAAAGCTATTTAAAACATATTGTCATATTCAAATATATGAATATTAAATACAGATAACTCACCGATATATTCCTGAGAAAAGGTCATATATATTTTAGACCATGTTATTTTCATATAACATAATGAATCAGATATTAGTTTCACTAAAATTCTAGAATGTTTTTAAATGAATACAGTATGACATAAGCATATATATTTTGATATGTTTTTATGTTAGATTTTCTATAGTATGAAAATTGAGAATCCTATCTGTTGTAGAACAAACAAAACATAAATTAAAATAATAAATAAGGATATTTTTCTACCAATATATTTTTTGGTACTAATAATATACCATATTGTCAACGCCGTTATTAAAGTAAAAAATAACATGCTGCCGGTTGCTACAACGCTTACCTGAGAAAATGATAATATAGATGAGATGCCTAAAACTAGAGTAAGGTTTGTTATACAGCTCCCAAAAATATTACCTAAAGCCATTCCAAACAAACGCTTTTTCAAAGCCTGTATGGTTGTTGCAAGTTCTGGCAAAGAAGTTCCGAATGCTATTATGGTAGCACCTATTACAGAAGGCGGCAAGCCTAGAGATTGGGCTATCCCAATTCCATTATCAACTACTATTTTTGATAAAAACAAAATCAAACCTATGGCAATCAGGAACTTGATTATAATGAAACTAATCTCTTTTCTTCTGTAAAACCCTAAAGAAGATATTTTTCCTGCCTTCTTGGAAATGTTGATGCTGAAATAAACAAAAAGTATCAGTAAAACCGCTCCTAATACCGGTCCTATGCTACCTCGTTGTAAGATGAAAAGTGGTATTAAAGATGATAAAAATAAGAATTGTACAAGCTCTTTTTCTGAGTTAGAATCGATTGAAATTTTCGTTCGGCTTATGAGTATAGCCAATCCTAGAATAATAGTTAGATTTGCTATATTTGACCCTAAAACATTACCAACAGAAAGTCCTCCTTGATTAGTTAGAGAAGCAAGAGCAGATACAAACAACTCTGGCAATGAGGTTGCGACTGACAAAAATATGAAGCCTGCTGACATCTCTGACAAACCAAAATAAGAAGATAATTTTGTGACGTAAATAATGATTCTGCCGCTGACAATTGCTATGATTGCCAAAGATGATAAAAGTAAAATCAGTTCTACTATCATTTTAAACTAAATAACAAAAGTAATTTATATAATTATCACAACTATTGATATGAAAAAGACCTTTGTTTATTTTCTGATTTCCTTCTTAGCTGGATTGCTTATTTATGTTCTACCGTTGAATATTCCTTATCAAGCTCACATTGTTCTTGCTATACTTGTAACAGTAGGCAGTCTGTGGCTTACAGAAGCCATGCCGATTCACGTCACATCACTTTTGATACCTTTGTTTTTAGTTTTGTTTGCTGGAATTGACTTGACAAACTCTTTTGCTCCATTTTTTGACCCTGTTATAGTCCTGCTACTAGGTGGGTTTGCATTAGCATACGGTTTACAGAAATATCATCTGGATGAAACTATAGCTTTTTATTTTGTAAACAAAATAGGAACAAGTCCAAAGCGTTTTCTTTTAGGAATAATGATAGCAACAACCTTTCTTTCAATGTGGATGAGCAACACTGCCACTGCAGCTGTTATGATGCCTATAGTTCTTATAGTTCTAGTTGACACCAAACTGAAACCTTTCAAGTCCTCGTACGCCAAATCGATTATTCTGGGCGTTGCTTTTGCAGCAACTATAGGAGGCTTGGGAACAATAGTGGGGACAACACCCAATGCAATGGCAGTGAAATTCCTTGCAGACCAAAATATAACAGTATCATTTTTTGACTGGATGTATTATGCCTTACCGTTTACATTTATTTTCCTTTTTGTTTGTTGGTTTGTTCTCACAAAAATATACAAGCCAGAAATAAAAGAGCTCAAGGTAAAAAAATATTCAACCAAGCTAACGAATTATCAGAAAAAAACCTTGGCAATTTTTGCTTTGACAGTCCTTCTATGGCTAACCTCAGAACTGCATAAAATCTCCATATCTCTGATAGCTTTGGTTCCCATATTCTTGTTTTATATTTTGAAGATGTTTGATACAGATGATTTTGGAAAGTTTCACTGGGACGTACTAATCTTAGTGGGTGGAGGTCTTTCTTTGGGTTCTGCCATAAGCTCAAGCGGTTTGAATATTGTAATAGCAAACTTAATGAGAAGTTTTATTGGAGCAAACCCACTGCTTATTATTTTATTCATAGTTTCTATTTTTTGCATTGCTATGACTGTTTTTGCAAGTAATACAGGAACAGCAGCTGTCATGCTTCCAATAGTAATACCACTGGCAGCATCGCTCGAAATCGACGCAAGAATCTTAGTTATTTTGGCTGGAATAAGCGTTTCATTGGATTTTCTAGTGCCTGTTGGAACACCTCCAAATGCAATAGCCTACGCTACAGGCTATATCCATATAAAAGATATGATTAAAGCAGGAATTATCATTGCTCTAATTGCAGCACTTTTATTAAGTTTTTTAGCTTGGCTGTATTGGTAATTATAAAAAATATATAATAAAAAAGACAGAATGATATATCATGAATGGTTTAGCAAACATAATAATAGAAAATACACAAAAAGGTTATATTCTCCTTCACAGCCAGCTCTCTCCATTTATAGGAGAAAGTTATCTGCAGTTGTTTACATTCACAATTGGACTATCTATTTATGCGATTTTTGTTTGGTATTTTTACAAGTCTCTTTCTAAAAGAGATTTGTTTAGTATAAACTTGGAAAAGTATAACCTCCCTTATGTTAAGCATAAAACCTCGGGTAAGGCTGGAAGTGTCTTAGCTTACGTCCTAAAATATGGTATTGTTTTTCCAATCTACATATTTATTTGGTTTTTAATATTATCATTATTTCTATTAGTTTTATCAGAAGAAATTACGGTTAGTAATATACTTTTAACTTCAATTGTAGTTGTTTCTACGGTAAGAGTTATATCTTATTTTAAGGAAGATATGTCAAGCGATTTGGCGAAATTAATGCCCCTCGCACTCTTGGCAATTGCATTGTCAAACCCGAATTTCTTTTCATCAGAAACTGCACTGGCAAGATTATCAGAAATACCGATTTTATGGTCTCAGATTGTCCAGTTTCTAATATTTTCAATTGTGCTTGAATGGATATTAAGAATTTTACATCTGATTAAATCATCCGCTAAAAAGAAAGTCTAGATATGATTTCAAATGAAAAAGATAGAGAAAAAAGCAATAAAGTTTGTGAAGCGTGAAGAAAAACTTATAATTTATGAGTGGAATCACTACAAATTAGCTTTAATGACTATCGTAATCCTCCTAACTTTAGAATCTTATTTAACAGGTTCATTGGAAAAATTCTTGTTGAGCTTGGGAAATTATGAATATCTGGGAGCTCTTTTTGCTGGATTTTTCTATACATATGGAGCAACAACCGCCTTTTCAGTGGCAACTTTTTTCGTTCTAGCAAAGGTATTAAATCCGTGGATATTGGCTCTTCTTGGAGCTTTAGGTAGCATAGTAAGCGAATATATAATTTATAATTTTATAAGTGAGAAGAGTGGTAAGATTATTGAAATAAATAATAAAAAATACAAGATTCCTGAAATAAAATCCAAATTTGTTAAAAAAATCAGTCCTTTGATAGCAGGCTTTATAATAGCCTCTCCACTACCAGACGAGTTAGCCGCAATTTTTTTAGGTGCAGAAAAATATGATATTAAAAAATTTATAATATTAGCTTTTATTTTTAATTTTATTGGAATTCTTTTTATAGTTGCTTTAGGAAGAATTCTTTAATAAAATACAATCTTAACATTCATTTCAACTAACATCTCATTCTGCTCCCAAAAAATTCTTTATCAGCTTTCAAAATTCTGATAATGATAATAATTAAAATATTTATCAATATTTTAATGGAAAATATATATGCTGGTAAATAACTGCGTTTTTTAAATAATTACAGTATGAATTATTTTTTATGAACGGAAAAGAATCTGTTGAATGTTCAAAATGCGGCAGTGATACACGATACCTTAATACGGTCTTTGAAGGAATGAGACCTGTTAAAGATAATTATTTTTGCGATAAATGTGGAAATGTAGAGACTGTACCTTTCAAAAAGAATTAGAATTCTGTACTAATCTAATAACTTTTCAAATGACTTCCTTCATGTTTTTCAAATATTGTAAGAAATACTAACTTTTTCTTTCCAGTATTTATCGTTCTGTGATATGTATTATCCGGAATTGTAATTAGGTCTCCTTCTTTGATTTTAACAATTTTTTTATCAAGTATTATATACCCTTTACCTTTCAGAACAAGGTAAACTTCGTCAACATTATGCTTATGTCCTCTCATCATTTTAAATTCTCCATTAACTTTTCCAGGATAAAGAGTATTCATACAAACTATCAGTCTCTTTAAAGCCTCTTTCTTAAGTGACAAATCTACAAGAATTTCATTGATTTCATTTTCATGACCTTTTATATTCTTATAGATATTTCTCCCATCCTTTATAGCGTCTTTGACCTTCATCACAACTTCATTTCCTTTGAAATGATGAATATTGGTTTTCATATTACTTCATTCCCTTAACCAATTCTTCCATTGCATTTTCAACGTTTCCTGATTTAACAACGCCCGAAGCAACTAATACGCCTTTTGCTCCTAGTTCAATTGCTTTCTTAACATCTTCTCTTGTCTTAACACCTGCTCCACATAGAACATAGGTCCTTGATGAAACTGCTTTAACAGCATCAACGGAATTCTTTATTATCTCAGGTTCGGCTGTTGAGACGGAAACCTCTCCGCCAATCAGTTCTGGTGGTTCAACTGCAATGAAATCAGGATTGAATTTTGCCAGCTCTCCTGCTTCTTTGTTGTTCTGAGCGCACACAATTGAAATTAAATCATACTCTTTACATAAATCAACACATTTCTTGATGTCTTCTGCAGGTATCCTCTTTTCAGAGTGATTTATCAAAGAGCCTATTGCTCCTAATTCCTTTACTTCCTTAGCAAGCAACGCACCTGTATGTGCTCCTGGCTCAAAAGGTTCAATGTGCTGCGAGACTGTCAAAACAATTTTAGAAATATTATCAATCATTGGATCAGGTGGTGCGATTAGGATATTTATATTATATTTCTTAGAGAGTTTGTTAGCAGTTTCTGCAAACTTTATAGGATTTTCTCCTAGAACCTCGTCATATTCTTTAAGATTAACTATCAGCAAAGGAATTTTCAGCATGGCATCATGATTTTATTTACTTTTCCTTGCTTTTATTAGTAATTGTTAAAGAAATTAATTTATTTTTTTGAATTTATGTTTGTGTTTTTCTAAAACTTTCTGTGTGGTTGCATGAGCCAAGTATTTTTGTCTATGTCTCTTGGTATCTCCAACAAATTTATCCTCAAGTTCCTTCAGAACTCCGGGCAAAGTTGTATATTCCATTGATTCAGAGCTTAATCTATGAGGTTCAAATGGACCATGTTGTCTTAAGAAATCTGCTATCTCATTTGATTTTTCTCTTGCTCTATCGAAACTTATATCGCCTAACATATCTCTAGGTCCTACTAACATACCATTTTTTATCTGGAATCCTAATCCAATAACTCTTGGCGGCCCATCAAATCTAGACGGAGTCGCATCTTTCACTGCAACAGGCATGAACGGACCATTATGGCTTCCCCTCATCCATCCCTCAACCAAGTGTGGAAATGCAAATGGTTCTAACACTTCACCAACAGCCGGCAAGCCGTGCTGAGCACGAACAATCATGACTGGATCATCTTTTCCAACATATTTTCCTGCTATCAAGAATAATCTTTGCGTGCTAGTTGCAGCAGCTATTTCTCCTTTTTTTGTGTAAACTGCTTTTACTGCATACCTGCTCGGCGCTGCTATTAAAACCAATAAATCATAAATGCTCTCCGGTGAATCTATGAAAACTTCCTTCTCCTCTCTTATGTCTTCTACCAAGAATCTAAAACCATCATGCATTTCGGGATCAATAACTAGACCTGCCGTATTGAACGGGTCTGCAAATATTTTCCATAGTGGAAAGTTCCATGCCCCTGGTTCTGTCTTATCTGCCATAAATATTAATACAGGTTCAGACTTTCTCTCTTCAAATTCCATCTCTGCATAGCCTGGACCCATTCCTTTTAGGTTGCCAGAAAATGTCTCTTTTAGAATGTCTTGCCCTGCTCCATACAAACCTAATTCTTTTGCCTTTTCAGTTGTCTTTGTAAAAACATTCCAGGCTACACCATGTATGCCTTCGTTATTAATGCCTTTTTCATGGGTAATTATGAGTTCTAAATCATCCCCGCAAGAAGTCACATGAAAGTCTTTTATGAAAGCTTTGTTCTTTTCATCTTGAAGGATTTGCCTTGCTATTTCTAGAATGTCTGGATGACTTGCAGAATGACCGACATAACCACCTACGTCGGCTTTAATGACACTAAGCGTAATTTTCATACACTACAGATTGTTAGAGCCTAAATATAAAGATTTTCATAGAACAATATTGGTTGATAGATTGAGCATTACCAAACCATTACAAATATATTAAGGCTTAAGCTATTCTTAATAGATAGAAATGTCTGTTTTTGATTCAATAAGGTTTGTTAGGAATAATGAATTGATTTATAAGATGCTTATCAATGGTCAATGGTTAGAAGCTTCTGAAACATTTGAGGTAAAGACTCCTGCAGATGGTTCTTTCATAGCTAAAGTGCAAAAAGCTAACAAAGACAACGCAGAGCAAGCAATTCAAGCAGCTTTTAATGCCAAATCAAGGATAGCTAACATGGATGCTGCTGAAAGAGCAAAGATTCTTGATAGAATGGGGGACTTGCTGGAACAGAACAGGAATGAGTTCATAGATATTATAATGAGAGAATCTGGAAAAACATTCAAGCAGGCCACAGGCGAAGTAAATGCTTCCATAGATAGATTACATTTTGCTGCTGACGAGGCAAAGGAAATAAGAGGAGAGGTTATACGTGGGGATATAGCTTCTGAAAAGAAAAATATTGGTATGGTTTTGAGGCAACCTTTGGGTGTTCTTTTAGCAATAACTCCTTTCAATTATCCTTTATTCACAGGTGTAGCAAAAATAGCTCCTGGAATAGCAGCAGGCAATTCGATCGTAGTCAAGCCTGCAAGTGATGATCCCATATGTTTGTTGATGTTCGGAAAGCTCATGCAGGATGCAGGAACACCAGACGGCGTGGTAAACATAATCACAGGTTCTAGTTCCGAGATAGGAGATTATTTATGCTCTCATCCTAAGGTTGATATGATTTCATTTACAGGAAGCAGTGCTGTTGGTAAACGCATGGCTTGCATTGCAGGAATGAAAAAGATACAATTAGAATTAGGTGGTAAAGCACCTGCCATTGTTTTAGAGGATTGCGATTTCAACTTAGCTGTCAAAGAATGTGCAATGGGTTCTTTGAAATTCTCAGGACAAAGATGCGATGCGATAAGCAGAATATTGGTTGTAGAACCAATAGCTGATAGGTTTGTTAATGCTATGCTAGAAGAAACAAAGAACTGGAAATTCGGTGATTCGAGGAATCCAGACACCTTGATAGGACCATTGATAAATGAAAGGGCTGCTAGAAAGGTTGAAGAATTGGTTAACGATGCTGTTAGCAAGGGTGCGAAACTTTTATATGGCGGTAAAAGATATGCTCACGGATATTACGAACCTACGGTGTTGGATCATGTTAACAGAAATATGAGGATTGCATGGGAAGAAACATTCGGACCTGTGATGACAATAATAAGAGTCAAGGATTATGAAGAAGCTATAAGACTTGCAAACGAGTCCGAGTATGCATTGGATGCCTCTGTATTTACAAAGGATATAGACAAGGCTATGGACGCTGCACAGAGGATTGAAGCAGGTTCTGTTCATGTGAATGCTCATCCTACTCATGGCTTAGGAATATTCCCATTCGGCGGGGACGAGAGCTCTGGAATGGGAAGAGAAGGAATCAAATACAGCATAGAGGACATGTCTAAAGTTCATTCTATAGTAATACATTCTCATTGATTTTTTATGAAATTTAGACAGTGTAAAAGATTATTTTATAACCAAAACAATAATTATTATGGATATTTTCAAGGCTTATGATATTAGAGGCATTTACGGTGAAGGCTTAACAGATGAAGCAGCAGAAAAAATAGGCAAAGCATTAGGAACATTTCTAAAAGGAAAAGAAGATGTTTGCGTAGGGTTTGATACAAGGTCATCTTCTCCAATTCTATTCAAGAATTTTGTTGCTGGTTTAATGTCTACTGGATGTAACGTGATATCTCTAGGCATGATCCCAAACCCTGTTGCTTATTTTTGTGCTTGGAAAAACAAAATCTATGGGTGTCATATAACTGCCAGTCACAATCCAGAAAAATGGAATGGTTTCAAAATATTCAAACCAAATGGAGTAAGCTTTACAGAAGAAATTAAAATTCTAGAAAACATTTTTAATAGCGAGGATTTCATAGAAGGTAAAGGCAAGATTATAGAAAAGAATAATATAATTAAAGATTACAAAGATTTCTTAAAGAAAAGACTTGGAAAATTGGAAGGTAAAATTGTTGTTGATTTTCTAGGAGGAGCAGGTTTAAAAAATAAAGAGACGTTAGACGCATTCGACATTGATATAATACCTCTGCATGGAAAACCTGATGCTAGCCTGTATGGATTTCATATGCTAGAACCTTGGGGAACGCTTTTGAATAATGCAAAAAAAGCAGTTAAAAAAGAAAAGGCAGATTTTGGAGTTGCATTCGATGCAGATGCAGACAGGTCTATTTTCATAAGCTCAAAAGGAGAATATGTAGAGCCTAGCATTATGATTGGGATTTTTATAAAATACATACTAAAAAGAAAAAAAGGAAACATAGTGACAACGTTTGATTGTGCAAGTGAACTAGAGCATTTTTCTAAAAAACTCGGTGGAAAACACAAATGGATGAGGATAGGACATAACTTCATAGAGAAAGAGGTGGCTCTAGAAAAGGCATTGTTTGGAGGAGAAGAAAGCTCCCATTATTTTTTCAACGAATTTTATCCATTCTCAGATGGCATACTATCAACACTATACCTCTGCAAGATATTGAAAGAGACAAAAAAGAGTTTTGACGAATTAATTAAAGAAATAAAGTTCCATCCTGTTGAAAAGATTTACATAGATGCTAAGACAGATGAAAAGAAGATTGACGTTGTTGAGAGATTAAGAAAGAGGTACCATAAGTCTTTAGATATAGTAGATGGTTTTAAGGTCAAACTTAATAGGATAGAATGGGTTCTTATAAGATCAAGTCAGACCCTGCCTGAAATAAATCTATGCATTGAAGCAAGAAACAAAAAAAGGTTAGATTCTCTAGCAAAAAAATATTCTGAAATTATTAGAAAAGAACTCTAGTATTTTTTTGCAATATCAGCTAACTTCTCTGGTGATATGTGTGGCACTGTCTCTCCTGAAAATTCTAGAAAGCCTTCCCAAGATTTTATGCCATGACTAGAAGGAGCTCTAGGAAATACTCTGAAATGGTTGCAGAAATTATCCTTATTAGAGGCACTCAGATTAACGATATTGAACTGATCTGAAACACTTTCTATTGTAATTTTTATTGCCTTATCCAAGAATTTTGCAACAGCCTTTATTTCTTTTTCATTCATATTCTGAAAACAAGGATTTTCTAGATTCATTACAACAAACTCGGTCTTGCTAAAGGCAGGAGACCACTCGACAAATAAAACAGTCTTGCTATCTTCGTCAAAATCTACCACCAAACCCTTTTCTAACAAAGCCTTAACCCAAGATTTCCAGTATTTTTTATTTCCCAAATTCATCGCCAAAGAAGTTTTTGCCAAAGGCTCATCCTCGCAAACAAACTGACCATGAAAGTGCTCCAAAGAAGCACCTGCCTTGAAACCAAAGTTGACATTCAAAGAAACATATTTTCTTTTTGAAGCTTTACCAATTTTCTGAATTAGTTTGATACTGTCTATCCAATTGCTTGGCTTTAGACCTCTAGGGTCAATCAGATGCTGTTTGTAATCGAATATAACTACTCCATGGATCTTTGCAAAAGTGAAGAGGTTTGAGAAAGCAACGGATTCATTCAAATAATACTGCTGCTCAAGACCAGTTTCTCTGGCAAACTTTGCACCCTTATTTTTAGGATTGCAGAAAAAGCAATCTATTGATGGAGGTGTCTTGAAACCAAGGGATATTGTCTCTATTTTTCTAGACTCTCTCTCAGGAACTATTCTGCACTTGGAACCAAAGACAGGATTTTTCCTTATCTTTATATCATATTTCTTTGATTGTCCAGCAGGATCCAAGACAAAAGATTCTACAACTTCTTCCAGTTTCTTAAGGTTCGCTTTTTTGACATTCTTGAGATATTTCTCCAAGTCTGACATAAAAATAATTTATATAACTTTTATTAATAGTTTTAAAATTCAACTATTATTTGCCTCTATAATTAATTACCATTAAGACCTTCCTAAGGAAAATCTAAACTAGTTGTTTCTCTAGGTTATTTTCATATGTTTCCAGTTCCCTATATATGATTCTTGATAGTTTTTTATGCCAGTATCTCCCTATAAAATATGTGATTAAATGACAGAAGAGGAAGTCTATACTAAGCCGGAAAGAACTATAACAAGACCTAAAAAATTCAATAAAAAATTGATAATAATACCAATAGTCATTATTCTAGTCTTAATTGCTGCCTTGTTTTTATTACCAAACTTTAGATTTAGTCCTTATGCAACCTTTTCTAATGGAATGGTTATAGAATATCCTTCTAATTGGTATGTTTATTCAGATGAATATACCAAAACACATTCTTGGCCTTTCACAGTAATGTCAGATAGCGGATACGACCCCTATAAAGGAGTAGGGGCTGGAATAGATAATGTCACAGCTAGCCTAAATCAAAAGGGAATTTTTGATGTAACCGCAGCTATCAAAGATACTGAAAAAATTAGAACGGAAGATGAGATTGTTAATAAAACAGTTAGAATAGTAAATGAAAGCACAGGAGTCTTCGAATTAAAATGGTTTATGCCAGTAAGAAATGTAACAATGCATGAATTTTATAAAATAATAAAATGCGATGAAAATCTATTCGAATTAAGTATATTTGCTATTGAGCCCTTCAATTCAGAACACGCAGCAGAAATAGGACATTTGGTTAGTTCTTTTAGGTGCGCATAATTTTAGTAAAGAGAAGTATACCGGTAGTTATTAAATCAACATATATATGAATATGGTAACATTTTCATATAACATGATGAAAATGTGCCCTCGTTGGGATTCGAACCCAAATCTGCTCCTTTCTGCTTTAAAACCGCAGGGAACTGTGTTATCCAAGTTGCACCACGAGGGCGCTATTAGAATATTATTAACATTAATTGTTTAAGTTTATTGATAATTATACAGTAGTGTTCGAATCACGGTAGAGGCACTTATCTTATGATTGCATAATGATACTCGTCGTAAAATTTTCCATTCTTAAAAATATTCTTTTTGAATATGCCTTCCCTTTCAAAGCCTGCATCCTCTAAAACCCCACGTGATTGAACATTGTCCTCATTTACCTTTGCATAAATTCTTTTTAGTTTGAGTTTGCTGAATCCATATCTAACAGCCAGTTTGACTGCTCTAGTTGCTATTCCTCTATTTCTGTAGGATTTTGCCACCCAATATCCGATGCTTGCTTTCTTATTAACATTATCTATATTTTCAATGCATATTGTTCCAACAAATTTATTATCCATAAGAATTGCAAATTCAATGTAGTTTTTTATCTTTAGTTGATGACGAATGTATTTTTTAATCTTATTCAGAGGATAAGAATGAGAAAGATATTTGCCATGCCATTTTATTTCCTTGTTGTCAATTATTAGCTTAAAATCTTTAGCGTAACGTAAACTAAACTTTCTTATTTCTACTTTCATGTTAAGAACCTTCTATAGTTTCTGCATCATTCTGGCAGTCTCGATTACTATTTTTTCCAATTTTTCAAGCTCGACCTTCTCAGCCAGAATAAACTCAACAGAGTCTACAAAACCCTCTTTAAACAAGAAGTTTGGAGAAACATGAACGTATAGCTTGCCTTTTTCTATTAGATTTGTCAGTATTCTGTTCTTGTTCAAGAACTTGTATATCACATCTGCGTTCTTGTTGTTAATAGAGAACAATCTGTACAATCCTACACATAGACTATAAAGGCCCATGACAAAGAACAAGAAAACAACAATAAGCCTAAACATTATCAAAGCAAGCAGTTGACTTATGGTGAACCACATTATAAAAGACACGTAAAGCATTCCTATACCGAACAGCGTTAACAGGAAAACTCTCACTGGAAAATCTCTCCAGTCAGCGCTTCTGAATTTCTTAGTTGTTTCATCATAGACTATCCACAGGTTTTTAGGTTTCGTATAGGCTCTCAGGACATATGTGAAAGGAAACTGAACTGCTTCAAATCTAATTTTTCCGATTTTCTTTATTCTACAACCGGCAAGAAAAATATATAGTCCCAGCAGTGCTACGAATATTGTAATTATCAGTATTAAAGAATAGATTTGACTGGATGCATAAGAAAATGGAAATGATATTATAAACAATACGAAAAAAATAATGGTTAAAAAACCTAATTTGTTCATATATATAGATAGATTTTTATTTTATAAATGTGATGTTTATTCTCATGGCTACATTAGAAGACTTCCAAAAACTTGATATAAGAGTAGGCAAAGTAATAGAGGTAAAAGATGCAGAAACAAAGAAACCTATGTATGTTCTTAAGGTTGACTTTGGAGAACTCGGTATTAAACAGGCTATAGCAGGTATAAAACCCTATTACGCAAAAGAAGAGATACTGAACAAGAAATTCGTATTCGTTTTCAACCTGGAACCCAAGAATATAGCCAATGTTTTATCAGAGTGCATGATATTGGCAGCAACAAGAGATGATAAAGTAGTTATTTTACAGCCTGAAAAAGATATAGAGATTGGCTCAAAAGTAAGTTAGTGAATTAAATGGTTGATTTTTTTATAGAATTTGTGAAAGCTTTATTGATTATTTTTCCAGCTTATGCCGCTAATGGATTTCCACCTTTGGCTAGAGGAATTAGACCTATAGATCTTAAGAGAAACTGGATTGATAAAAACAGGATATTTGGCGATGGAAAAACAATAGAAGGTTTTAGCTTTGGTTTGTTCGCAGGCTTTTTGATAGGCTCTTTGGAAGCTTATCTATATCCTGATCTTAATGCTTATGCAATGCAATATGGAGTTCAACTGCCATTTATTAGTTTTTTTATTGGTTTTATGATAGCTTTAGGAGCTCTTTGCGGGGATTTAGCAGGAAGTTTTCTAAAAAGAAGGTTCAAATTAAAGAGGGGCGCAGACGTTCCTTTGCTAGATCAATGGAACTTTATTATAGGAGCTGTTTTATTTTCTTTATGGTTTACCGAAATAACAATTTGGATGTTCTTGATAATGCTAGCAATAACTCCAATAGTTCATAGAATCGCTAACATAATTGCGCATAAAATTAAAATAAAAAAAGAACCGTGGTAAAATGAAGATAGATTGTCATTGTCACACTGTTTACAGCAAGCATCCTTTCTGGGGTTATGATGCTCTAAATACTCCTTTAGAAATGATAAAAGCTGCGATGAAAAAAGGTATAGACGGGTTAGCAATAACAGATCATAATACAGTAAAGGGAAGTTTGATTGCTAAAAAAATCGCGAAAAGATTTGATTTCTTCATATTAACCGGTTGTGAAATAAGAACAAAAGAAGGAGAAATAATTGCATTAGATATTAAAGAAAACGTTCCAATCAATCTCAGTGTAGAAGAAACTGTAGAAAAAATACATGATTTAGGTGGTATAGCAACAGCTCCTCATCCTTTTGGAAACTATATTTTTAGAAAGTGTGCTGGCAGAAATGGTTTGAGAGCAGATGCATTAGAAGTTTATAATTCAACTCTAACAAAAAGACAAAATAATAAAGCTCTAGATTTGGCAAAATTGTTCAAAAAATCTATGACAGCTGGAAGCGATGCTCATTCTGCAAGAGTAGTTGGAGATGCTGGCATAATTGTTAATGAAAATCCTATAGAAGATATATTGAAAAACAGGGTAAAAATATTTGGGAAACAAACGCCTATCTTAGAAATAGCAAATACTACTATTAGAAAGTTTACCAGATCTGCTGAATGGAGAATAATGAGAAATAAAAAGAAATTGTTCTTAAAATCCGAAAAATTGTAGAATCCAATCTAGTCCATAATAGCCGCCATAAGCTAAAGCTAAATTCAATATTAATTTGCCTATGAATGATGCGATAAGGAACTTTTTCAGAGGATAATTAAAGGTTCCGGCAACTATTCCAACCACATCATCAGGTAAGGGTGTTGCAGCAAAAATAATTATTACCCAGAAACCACCATATTTTTTAAATATTTTTTCTGTTCTTTCAACCCATTTTTTCCATTTCTTTTCTATAGCTTTTCTTCCACCAAAACCTAAAGCATATCCTGTAAATTCACCAATAGAACATCCTAAAGAAGCAGCTAAAGCAACTAAAAATGGATTCAAAGAGAGAATTCTGGGAGCTGCAAAGACTAGCGCTGATGCAGGTAGTGGAAATATTATTGTTGACGAACCTATTAAGTTAATTAAAAATATTCCAAGATATCCATATTCTTTCATGATTTCTATTAGATAATCATTATATTTCCAAAATAACCCTCCTAAAAATAAAAATATTATGATTAATATTATTGTAATTAATGTCCATTTTTTAGATATCATCATATCATCTCGTTGTATTTTTTTAAAATTCCTTTACCTTCTTTCAATTCATTTATTCCTTTTTCGGTAATTTCATAATAAATAATTTTACCTTCTTTTTTAGATGTTACATAACCGCCTAACTCTAACAAATATAAAACTTTGTAGGATGTCATTGAACCTGTTAGAAATCCAAATTTCTTTTTTATTAGATTTCTTAACTCATTTCCATATCTTCTGTTTTTTTGCAAAATACTTAATACGAATAACCATAAATTTTCTTTCTCAATTTTTTTGATTAGTCTATCAACAGGTTTTTGAAACATAACAATACTACTGCATAAGCTTAAATATATGTTTTACGACCGTAAAACTTAAATAGTATGTTTTACAACTGTAAAATATGGAACCCATAAGAATTGCTATAGTTGGCGTAGGTTGTGTAGCATCATCATTAATTCAAGGTTTACAATATTATAAACACACTAGCAAAGAGGAAAGCGTTCCTGGTTTAATGAATGTTATGTTAGGCGGTTATAAACTTTCTGATGTTAAACCAGTGGTAGCGTTTGATGTGAATGAAAAAAAAGTTGGTAAAGATTTGTCAGAAGCTATATATGCAAAACCAAACTGTAATTTAAAAGTTATTGATGTTCCAAAAACAGGTGTGATTGTACATAAGGGTCCACTAATGGATGGTGTAGGAACAAACGTGAGAAAGTATGTGTCTATAGACGAAAAACAGAAAGTTGCAGATATAGAAAAAATCTTAAAAGAGAATAAGGTTGATGTTTTAGTAAATCTATTACCCACAGGGTCTATAGAAGCAACAAAATTTTATATTAACGCTGCCATTAATGTTGGATGCGCTGTTGTGAATGGTATGCCAACCCCAGTGGCCAATAATACTGATATTGTAAAAATGGCAGAAAATAAAAAAATTCCGATAATCGGTGATGATGTAAAAGCTCAGGTTGGAGCTACTATACTTCATAGAGCCTTGGTAGACATCTTTACTAAAAGAGGAGCTATACTTGATAAAACAATCCAATTAGACTGGGGAGGAGACATGGATTTCTGTAATCTTGTTGCAGATGGGAGATATGAAAAAGGTAAAAGACAGTCAAAAACAGAAGCAGTTTTAGCTCATTTACCAAATAAAGAAAGTGTAAAACACCAAATTTCTGCAGTAGACTTCATACCATTTCTAAACAATACAAAAGAAGCTTACACAAGATTGGAAGGTAGAATATTTTGTGATGTTCCTGTCCGCATTGATGTATTCATGAGCGTACAAGATGGTTATAACTCTGCAGGCATATTAGTAGATGCTATAAGATGTGCCAAAATAGGTCTTGATAGAAAAATAGGTGGAATTTTATATGGACCGTCAGCTTATTTCATGAAAAGACCTCCTAAACAATATCCTGATGCTGTAGCCAAGCAGATGGTCGAAGAATTTATAAAGAAGCAAGGAGAGAGTTAATGCTCTATAAGGGTAGAGAAAGATTTGATTCAATTGGTATAAAGATTGGTTCACTATTCAGCAGGCTTCGATTGTCACCTAACCAATGGACAGTTCTAAGCATCTTACCTGCTTTAATTTCTTTTTATCTTCTAACTAGACAAGAATTCTTTCTTGCCGCATTATTTTTTTCTATAGCATCTTTTATAGATTGGATTGATGGATCTGTAGCAAGAGTCACAGGAAAAGCAACCGCTTTTGGAGGTTTTTTAGATGTTATAATGGATAGAGTAGTAGAATTTTTGATTATATTTGGACTGTCTTTCATTGAATATCCTGATTTTATAATACCTGCACAAAAATGGTTAATGTTAATTCTTTTTGGAAGTTTTATGATTCCATATTTAAAAGCTTCTGCTTTCTGGAAAATAACAACCAAAGAGGAGATAAGTGGCGGTATATTAGAAAGAACCGAAAGGCTGATATTACTTTTCTTAATAATTCTAACTTCTGCCTTCTCAACTTTTTATTCAATATACTTGATTGTTATAACTGTAATCTTGTTATTTACCTCTGCGATACAAAGATTTATTATATCTTACAAAAAAAGATAAATAACAAAGTACAGGTTTTTTTATGAAACAGACTATTATAGTAAGAACTGATTTAAAAATGGATAAGGGAAAAATAGCTAGCCAAGTTGCTCATGCTAGCATTGCAGCTTTTTTAAAAACTGATAAAAAGGATAGAGAAGAATGGATAAACCGTGGTATGAAAAAAATCATTTTAAAAGTTTCTAGCGAAAAAGAACTGAAAGATTTTTATAGAGTTGCTAAAAAAGAAAAACTGCCCTGTGAATTGATAAAGGATGCAGGGCTAACTCAAATAGAAACTGGAACTGTAACTGCCTTAGGGATAGGACCTGCAGATGATAAGGAAATAGATAGAGTGACCGGAAAACTAAAGTTATTGTGATTATATGCTAGAAGATTTCATTAATGAAAACTTTCTAATTCCGTTATGCCATCGCTATACCATCGTAGGAACTATAACCTACGGTCTAATACTAGTTTTAGCAGTTTTAGGAACATACAAGCTTCTTAAAAAACTTAATATAAAGATAGATAAAAAATTCTTTATTGGTTTATTACCATTCATAATATATGGTGGATGGACAAGGGCATTAAAAGATTATAACCTAGGCATTTACCAAAACAGTCTCTTTTGTTCTCCTCCTATCTACTTTTTCGTGTATGCGATAGCGCTAATCTCTCTGCTCTTGGGTTTTTCCATAGAAAAAATGACAAAAAAGAAATTTTCTTATGAGAGAACGATGCTTATAATTGGCGTAATCTTCTTAATTTACAATGCAACTTTAACTAGAATAACCAATCTATTCGCGTTTTCATTCGTAATCTTGCTTGTAAGTTTCTGGTTTATCATGTTTTTTACAATACATAAAGTTAGACCAAAGTCACTATCGCTAGAGAATGCTGGAATAATTTCATCGCACCTGTTTGATGCAAGCTCAACCTTTACAGCTTTAACTTTTTTCCAATTTAGGGAACAGCATGTTTTACCTACTTTCCTAATAGATATTTTTGGTCCTTGGATAATGTTTCCCTTAAAAATAATAGTGGTCTGGGTTGTTCTAGATTTTATAGACAAATCAAAAGAAGACATGTTCTTGAAAAGGTTTTTAAAGATTGTAATTTTAATATTAGGATTGGCATTGGGTTTGAGAGATTTTTTGACTATAAGTATGCTAACACTTTAATAAATAAAAACCTAAATGATTTATATGCAGATAGCAGAGATATTTTTCCTAGCGTTCAACGTTGTTGCAATATATCTTTCAATGATTTGGCTAGTTGTTTATCTAGCTAATAGAAAAACTCTTTTTAAGGTACCTATTGCTAAAAAGACGCCAACCTTAACTTTTCTTGTTCCAGCATTCAACGAAGAAAAGCATATTGAAAAATGTTTAAAGCATATTTTGAATTTAGATTATCCTAAGGATAAGATAAAAATAATAGTCATTAATGATGGTTCTACAGACAGGACTGTGGAAATTGTAAAGAAATTCAAAAAAATAAAGTTAATAAACAAGGAAACTAGAGGAGGTAAAGCGGCTGCGCTTAATTATGCTATTCCATTTATTGACACGGATTTGACTGTTTGCATGGATGCTGATAGCTTTGCAACAGAAAATTATCTGAAGAAAATTGTAGGCTATTTTAATGATCCTAATGTTTCTGCTGTAACCACAGCTATTAAGATTAAGGATTTGAGCACAATCTACGGTAAGATACAGTGGGTAGAGTATCTTGTTTCTATAGTTTTTAGAAAACTCTTTGCTATTTTAGATTGTCAGTTCGTTGTACCTGGTGCTGGCGGAATTTATAGATCCTCAGTTATAAAAGAACTTGGGGGTTTTGATACAAAAAGTTTAACAGAAGATATGGAAATCGCATTAAGAATGCAGTCAAAAGGTTATAAAATAGAAAGTAGTCTTGATAGTTATGTTTATACAGAGTGTCCTAAGAATTTTAAGAGTTTGTTTAAACAGAGAATGAGATGGTACAGAGGTTATTTAGAAAATTTCAAAAAATATTTTTACTTATTTTTGAATCCAAAATATGGTAATCTAGGAATGTTTTTCATGCCTATGACAGTTATCTGGATAGGAGGAATAACAATCATGTTATTAATGCAGATTTGGAACCTTATTTATCAAACTGCAAACGGTTTAGTAATGTGGAACCTTATAAATAATGCATTCACCTGGCCAAAGCTATCCTTTGATATTTTTATATTCAACATCGACTCATTAATAATGTCTGTCACCACAACCACTTTAGTAGTAGGCATAATATCTTTGGCAACTGGTTTGATTATAAGCTGGGTAGGTATAAGATCTTCTGGTGTTGAAAGAATAAAACGTAGGAAAGTATTTTATGCGTTTTATTTCCTTATATATCCAATTCTGTTTTCATTCTTTTGGTTATGCGCAATAATAATGAATATATTCAGAGTGAGAAAAAGATGGTAAAAAAGAGAGTAAACTGGGAAGTTTATATAATTGCAGCTATCATAACTCTGGTTATTTTCTCTTTAGGAATCGGCTTGGGTTATTTTATAAGCAATGAGAAGTACAGCATAATAAAAGATGATTTAGAAGATTTAAAATTACAACAAAAAGATATGGAACTAGAGCTATTATTGACAAATTCTATGGGAGAAGATTCTTGTAACTCGATAAAATATGAAATAGATAAATTAGCTACTTTTAGCTCAGATTTAGGGAATAAGGTAGGAATGTACGACAATGAAGCAGTAAAAAATAATGATTTTTACATTTTGAAAAAACATTATATATTAACCCTAATAGAATTTTGGAACTATTGGGAATTATTCAAGAAGAACTGTAACAGTTCTGTAAACACAATACTTTATTTCTATGCCATTAAAAATTGTGATGATTGTCAGGCTCAGGGATTTGTACTATCTTTCCTAAAGGAAAAATATCCGGAAAAGATAATGATATTCGCTTTGGACAAGGATGAAGATCTTTACAGTTTGAATCTTTTAAAAAGTACTTACAACATTACAACAGCACCAACACTCATAATAAACAACAAAAAATATGAAGGTTTGAAAGATATAAACAAATTAAAAGAAATCCTTGTTATCTAGGTCATTAGAACAAGAAGTAACTTATCCACTGCCAGATCCAGGTCATTATAGTTTCTACCAATCTGTGTAAAGTTCTTTCCCTCCACAATTATTAGGTTATTCTTAACTGTAACAGCGGTTTGATTTGCATGTGCAGAACCTAAAAGTAATATTATGGGTTCTACATTCGTCGGAACCAGTTCATCAGTGGAATTTATAGGTAATGATTTGAAACATCTTGTTTTTTTCTCTTCAGTAAATACAAGACAAGAACTTCCATCCAAATCCTTATACACTTGCACGTTTCCTGTAAAATAATGTCTGTAAACTAGACCCATTTTGATTGTTATTTCGAAACTTGAAGCAAGAAAATAACCATTTTCTGTTTCGTTTGAGATATAAGCTATATAGACCTTGTAAACATCTGGACCTAATAAAACATTTTTGATTGCGTCTTCATTAGGATAGACTGTAGTTTTATTAGCTTCAATTAAGTTTGCTCTGAAATGCCTAGCATCGCCTTCATAATACAGCGTGTAAGGATCTTTAAGATAAACAGAACTGCTAGGTTGGAAAAAATTATAAAGTAAGGCTATAGACAATGCCACCAATATCAAAACTATAACTATTAATGAATTTTTCATATACTGTCCTCTGTTTCTGAAAAATAAAAAGAAAAAGAAAAAAGGGGAAACTAAATTTCTCCCTTTTGTGCTACTCTATTATGAATAGCTTGGAGATGCAACTGTTCCTGTGACAGTTACTTCAGTGCCAGCTTTCTGTGTTGCCGTAGCTCCTGGGAATCCTGTTTGAACGATTCTAGCTGCCAAGTCTGTATTGTCTGCTTCCCATCCAGCTATCAATAGAGCTGTCTTACCTGTTGCAAACTTATCAGCAACGAGCTTTATTAAGGCTGCATTTTCAGGTATTCCTGATTCTGCTCCACATGCCGGGAATGTTTTGCCTAAAACTTGAGCTGCTATTTTGTTAATACAAGGTCCTCCGACTACTATCACATCGTTGTTTGTTATTACACTGTTTATATCACTGTCTGTATCAAGCTTTATTACATCTGCTGTAATTGGTAGAACTTGTTGTGTTGTCATAGTACCTCCAGTTCCTCCACTTGATATTGTTCCGCTTGATGTCATCAAGTAAACGTTCGCGTACGTGAATACGTCCGGATAGCTTACTGTTGCTGAACCACCAAGGTTTAATCCCAAGTGATCTGCTAGAGTGCCATAAGTTGTCAAACCCTTATACTGTGTTGATGTTCCTAAGATTGGATTATCCAAGTAGTTTGTATCATCTGAATAAAGTGTGTCACCAATATATGTTCTTGGGTTTGATGAACCTCCCCACTTTACTGGTAGATATAACCAATTGTGAGCCGTTCCACCTTGTTCTGCTTCTTGAACTAACACGAATCCTGGATCTGTTAATATTCCTGTTGAACTTGTTCCTATGCTAAAACTACAGTTCCATATTGCACCAGATGCTGAACAGTTTGATAAAAGGTCCATGTAACCTGATGTTGAATCACCTGTCATGTTGGTTATTGAATTGGGATTTATAGTCCAAGTTGTAGCACCTGTTCCAACACGTAATGTTGCCGATGTTGCACCAAAGGTTACATTCAATCCTACCAATCCTATTTTTGGGTATTGAGCAGTTGTAGTTGCATTGTTAAATGTTGAAGACATTCCATTATAGAAGTACAATCCGCCCTGTCCTGTTGTCATCAATTTCGGAACAAGATAAGAGTACTCTTTTCCTAGGTTAGTTGCAGGCCCTACTCCAAATGCTGAATAATATGGTGCACTGCTTCCCTTTGCAACTCCTGCAATGGCTCCGTTTCCGTTCAAGTCTACGTTAATTGTTTTCGTGGTGTTATCAGTCAAGAAAATTCCATAGGCATTCCCATCAACGATCAAGTCTGCTGTGTCATTTATCGCGTTTGATGAACCTGTTGATGTTATAGTGTTTCCACCTTCATCTGTGAATGTATATGTGTATGTAGATGCGGTGTAGGATATGAATTGCAACGTGTGTGAGAATCCTGCTTTTTGTATTACGAAATAGTCTTGATCTACTGCAGTTATGTTTGCACCCTCGTCAAATACGACGTCTCTATAAGCTGGTGCTGTTGTGACTGACGATGCCCATCTCCATGTTGTTCCGTCTGTTGTGTAGAGTGAGTACATCTGTCCTGTAGCGTCTGCAGCATTCTTATAGGTCAACATCATGTTGTATCCTGAAGGTGTGAACAAAATGTTTTGCCTATTTGTTGTATCTGTAAAGTCTGGAATAATGCTGTTGAATTTTATGTTAAATGTATCTAAGGGATCTGATAGACTGCTTCCTGTTGCTAACCAACTTGTTGAAGTCGGTATGTAATACATTGTTAGTGAAGACCATCCAGCAGCAAGACTTGAAACTATATTTGATGTTAGTTCAGGTACTGGTGCTACTCCCTTTGTTACTGATCCTGCTGATGTCAATTTTAATTGGTTTGCACCTATTGCTATTTTTGCAAAGTCTGCAGCTCCTGTTTTACCCTGGAAGACACTTATTGCGGCTATTAATGTTCCATCTGCCAAGTTCATAGTTTGTCCTGACTTTAGTTGGAACTGTTGACCGTTTACGTCTCCAAGAGCAGTGTATTGTGTTGTTGAGCCTACAGTTTGTACAGCGACTCCTGATAATGTAATTGTATAGTCTTTTGAATCCAATGATACTGTTTGTGGTGTTCCTGTTTCTACACTTACTACATTTTTGCCTCCAAGTAGAGTTACACTTGTTATTCCAGTTCCGATCGTCCATGTTGCATCGGATATTATAAAGTCTTTTCCTAACATGTTCAAAGTTGTACCCTGAATTACGCTCTTCAAGGTTGCATCGTCTGTTACTCCAGACATTGAAACTGGTGTTGAAAATGTTAGTTTGTATGACCAAACTTTTGAGGTTGATGTAGATGGTAGTTTAAATGCTATTCTTGGAGTGTTTTCATTTGTTGGTCTTTCGAAAACAACGCTAGGGTAGTTGCTTGTTTGTGTTGTTTCACCACCAATATACAGGTATTGTTTGTATTGATAACTTCCACCTGAAGATGATGAATACGTGCCTCCATTTAAAAGAGACGGTATATCTGAAGCTGTCATAATTCCCTTAACGTTTTGCGGGTTTGCATAAGGTGACAAAAATACTCCGGATGTGGCTATTTTTGATCCGCCTGTAACACTTTCTCCTGGTATTGTTGAAGTTACAGATGAAGTTACTACGGCATTCGATGCCAAGTTAACAGCTACATCTACAGCACCTGCAACATCTGCTGTTGCAGCACTAGCACCAATTACAAACATTGGAAAACTCACTGTTGAATCTGTTACGCTTACCATATCTGAAACTTTTCCTAGTTGTGTTACTGTTGTTGCCAATACTGGCCCTGTCAATGCTAATCCAGCCATTAATGCTGAACCAGCTATTGCAGCTAATTTTTTAAATTGCATATTAAATTCCTCCGTATTTATTTTAATTTTTTATTGCGCGGTGAATGCGCTTTTTCTGGCGCCAAAATGCGCTTACGCGCCAAAAAGATTAATACTTCTTGATAAATTTGGCACCGATTTCCTAGAAAACTATTGTATCAAAGAGGGATATATAAACTCCTGGAAACTGTTCACGAGCATACTCAGTATTGTTTCTCCTTATACTCTGAGACTTTAATAAGAATATTTATGGCATTTAACTGTTTCCGGAGGCTTTTTATGCTTTATTTTAATAAAATAAACATTATTTGCTTTTATTTTCTGAGTCTAAATAGAGTTTGTAAAAATTTTCATCAATTAGTGATTTTCCGATATGTTTACAAATTAAACCAGTGTTGACAAATATTTTGAATCCAGTTTCTTTAGCTCTCAAGCAGAAAACTGTATCTTCTCCCAGCAGCTGAGTCTTGTCGTTTATTTTTTGTTCTTCAATGGAGAATATTTTTTCTTTTTTCTCTTTTATTTTTTCAAAAACCTCTCTCTTTACAAGACAGCAACCTAGACCGACCGCATCAATCTCGATTATTTGGTTCAAAGGAATGCTATTAACTATGCAAAACATTTTATCTTTCATTACTTTGACTATAGGTTTGTACGGAGGAGATCTCATGAAGTAAAGTGCGCTTGCTATTTCTTTATTCATATTAATCAAATCGTCTAATATATTGTCTGGTAGAATCATATCCGAATCAATGAAAAAAATATAATCCGGATTATATTTCAATGCTCTATCTACAAGATCATTTCTAGCAGCATCAATAGGAAAAAGTTCTGAGAATGAAACTATGAGATCATATTTTTTCATGTTGTTAAAGATCAAGTTCAAAAAACTTCCTAAAAACTCTGTAGAAACATTATCCTTAACAGGTATGCAAACAGCAATTTTTTTCATTTATTTGCCTTTTTTCCAAAGTTCTTATCTATAGACACCTTATTTTTCCTACCAATTCTTTCGAGTTTCAAAACTCCTCTTTCCTTTAAACTTTTCAGAACTTTTGAAACTTTTGCCTTGGAATAACCACTATCATTGACGATTATCTTTTGATTAACACCATCACCATGTTTCATGATGGTATCAAAAATTATTTTTTCATCTTTTTTCAGAATTGGTAGAATTATCCTCATATTTTTATTTTTCCAATAGAACTGATAAAATATTATAATGCCTACAACTACAAGAATGATTACTATAACAAGAACTTCAATAGGAAATTCAGACATTACCGTCTCTCCTATTTTTTCAAAAGCTATAGAAACATCAATTTTGCTATCCTTTTTAACATTATCAATATTCCAACTAATTATATTTCTCCTTCCATCCGAACCTATAAGAGCATTTCCAGGACTATAAGAATTTTCTATAGGTTTTCTCAATCCTGTTCCTTCTGAAAGTTTGATTAAAACTGAAAACTTATTTGTATCGCTTGTAATTTTAAAAGAATCTGAAAACAAAAAATAATTATCCCTCTTATTAACTTTTGTTGAATCATAAGTTATTACTATATCAGTTTGTTTTGAAGACTTCATTGTGCACACTATCTTTGTCTCTAATGCCCCTGGCTGAATTTTGCAATCAGAATCAGACACAACCTCGATGTTATTAGGAGAAATTATCGGAATTGTAACTACTTGGTCCGGGTTGTTGGCATATATCAAGGTTAACTCATAGTTGACCGTGTTATTTTCAAAAACCTCTGCTGTAACTCCGTACTGATACAATTCTTGTGAAAAACAGGGAACTGAAAAAAGAATCAATAATAATAAAATGAAAATTTTTTTCATCTTATCACTTGTCACCTTTCATAAAAACTATTCCACCAGCGCCAGCTGCTGCTAGTGAATGCATCATGTAAGCTATGGAATTCAAAATTGTCTGAGCCTCTCCTGCTTTCAAGATAAATTTCTCTGGTTCATATATTTCTATGGCAGACGGTCCATATTCCATTACAATCTGGGCTAGACTATCAAAATTTTTAGATACGAGGTTGACCTCGCAAGTTACCGAATAACCAAACTCTATATCTTTGAGCGGTTTCTCGACTCTTTTCGCTTCACCAAAAACTCTCTTATAAATTTTCACTCTATTGTCTTTGTCTAGTCTATCAGTCAAAATTTCCAAGCTCTCTTTTGCCACTTTTTCATTTATTGCCAAGGCTTCGAAAACAAACCAAGTCTTGAAGCAACCTTCTGTGACTCTTCTGTTTGCCTCTTCTTCATTTATCATAAATGTAATTTCACTTCCAAAGCTTTAAATTTATTTCCAAAGATGCTCTGGTACCCATTTCGTGCCTTGAATGGGTATTTTTTCTCCGCATTTGGGGCATTTCAAATCCTTCTTCAATAAGAACTTTTTTACCCCTAAGATAGTTCTTTCGATGGCTAGTTCACCACACTTAGGACAATAAGTGTTTTCAAACTTATGGCTATTAACATTTCCTATGTAGACATACTTCAAGCCCTCTTTTTTTGCTACCTCATATGCTTTCTCCAGAGTTTCAACAGGAGTTCTTGGTAAATCTAATATTTTATATGTAGGGAAAAACTGGAGCACGTGGAATGGTGTTTCATCACCAAGGTTTTCAACTATCCAATTGCAAAGTTTTTTTACGTCTTCTAGGTTATCTCCGACTTTAGGTATCAACAAGTCTGTTATCTCTATGTAAACTTTATTTTCTTTGTATGCTAGGAGAGAATCAAATAAAGGTTCCACTTTAGGAACGCTTGAAAATTCATTATAAAATCTTGGGTTAGCAGAACCTTTAAAATCTACTACAACAGCATTAAGATATTTTGAGATTTTTTTAATTGCCTCAGTACTTGTGAACCCATTGGTTACCCACATGTTGAAAAAACCATTTTTACTAGCTATTTTTGCTGTCTCATAGGAGAACTCATAAAAAACTGTGGGTTCAACATATGTATAGGAAAATCCTTGAGCGTTATTCTTATTTGCAACACTTATAAGTTGTTCAGATTTATATTCTTCTCCCTCGATATTATTCCACTCTTGTGATATTCCATAATTACAACAGAATTTGCATCTGAAATTGCAACCGACTGTTGACATTGATAAAGCATGAGAACCAGGGGCAAACATGTACAAGGGTTTCTTTTCTATCGGATCTATTCCTATTGAGCAGAGTTTTCCATAGTTCAATGAATAAAGTTTTCCTTTGATGTTCTTTCTGACTCTGCAGAAACCTATATGTTCTTCTGGTATGACACAGTTTCTCGAGCACAACTCGCATTTAACAGCATTTTTAAATTTCTTGTAGAACATAGCCTCTTTCATAGTAGTTTATATAATTTTCGAATTTTTAATAGTATTATGCCCTAGTGGCTCAGCTTGGTAGAGCGTCTGATACAAAGGCGAATCTCGTATCAAGGCAAGAAAACAGAAGGTCGCAGGTTCAAATCCTGCCTAGGGCTAATCTTTATATAGAAAGCATTGTCTTAAATTATATAATTGATGAAAATGATTAGCGATGCTAAAGTCATGACATTAAGAATTTTATTGCTTGTTCTAGGTGGAGCATCTTTTGTGATATTCCAAAAGTGGTTCATACTTCCATTAGTTGGACTGATTTGGTTTTTATTTGAAATAAACGCTGACAAGGAAAAGAACAAAAAGTATTTGAAAATTGCACTTTTATTTGGAATTATATTAATGGTTTTTGATTTTGCATTCGAGAACTGGGGTGCAATGTACGGCTATTGGGTAACGCTTAGCAGCAGTTTGCCAGTTCTTGCAGTTCCAATAGAAATAATGTTAACCTGTATTTTTGGTGGAGCAGCATGGTTTTTATTTATTAGGAATTACAAAAATAAATATTTTATAATAATAAATATGATATTTTGGTCATTTGGAGGTATGTTTGGAGAATCCTTTCTAATCCAAATAGGATTCATGGCGTATGGTAACGGTTGGGTTTCAATACCTCATGCCTTTGTTTCTTATTTCATCATATTTGTGATATTTTATTACTTGAGTTTTTTCATTATTAAGAAAGTAAATAAAAAATAGAAATTATATTTTCTTTAAGATGGTTAAAGATTTAAATAGATGCTATAAAAAATGATATAAGTGATTAAATGGAATGGGTAACATTAGTTAAAAGAGAAAACGTTAGAAAAGCTGAGGAGATTTTAAGAAAAGATTTTGATTTAGCAGCCAAACAAGATATAGCAATCAGAGACGCAAAACCTTTAGAAATAAACAAGGATGGTAGCTTCTTTTTAATCAATGGAACAGATGATGGAGTGAAAAGATGCAAAGAATTGATAAAAGACTTTGTAGAGAAAGTTGACGAAAAAGACTTGATTAAAGCCAAGGAAAAAGTTAAGGAAGAGCAAGAAAAAGCAGCTGAAGCTTTTGGTGGGATATTAGGATGATGGCTGTATTCACTATAGGTGCAGATGAAATAAGGACAAGACAGATGGAAAAAATAGCCGAGGCTTGGGGATTTGCTGGAAAATATTCAGAGATTGTAGGTCTACTGAGAGATGCAAAAAGAAAAAAATTTGATTCTGTTTTAGTTATAGATCGAGAAGCTTTGGAAGATAAGGCTAAACTAGAACTAAAAGACTTGGGGATAGAGATAATCGGCTTGAGAGATAAAAATATATTAGAGAAAAAGGTTTTGTAAAAATATTAATCTGATTCTACAAATAGAATTATGCGTCGATAGTCTAATGGTTAGGATATGAGCTTCCCAAGCTCACGATTCGGGTTCGAATCCCGGTCGGCGCAAAAATTATAGCTCTTTTATTTAAAAGAAGACAACAATTTATTATGGCTGAACAAACCTATTTAATATTCAATCCAACAAGAATAGCGTTTTTACGCTGGTACCTAATCGCGACATTTTTAATAAGTTTTGGTATAGCATTATTCTTTTTTTCTTCGTCTATACCTTTAATTTCGGATTATATTATTTACATTTTGATGGTGTTTTTTGCTGTTGGATTAATAATGTTAGGGATTGCTGAAATTTTAAGAAAACGTGATAAATATGCGATAACTAGCAATAGAATTGTTGAAAAATCTGGCATAATTAATATTGAAGAAGATTCTATTTACTGGGAAAAAGTATCTAACTATGAGGTAAGTCAAAATCTTTTTGATAGAATCTTAAAAGTTGGAACAATCAAATTATGGAGTGTTGGAGGAGAAAATGAACCAGAAGTAGTAATCAAAAAGGTTTCTCAAGTAAAGAAAATAAGGTTTCTTTTAGACAAGCTAATACAAAGAAGATAATTCTTATAAATGTTTACAGTTTAAATTAAATAGGATGGGCCGGTGGTCTAGTGGCCTATGACGCTACCTTGACAAATGTTTTCAAAAAGGTAGAAATCGAGAGTTCAAATCTCTCCTGGCCCACTACGTGATATTATGAAAGCTTGGAAAATTATAGTAGCAGGAATCGTCTTTGCAATAATAGCTCAAATAATACATACAATAGAGGCTTTTTACACAATGGATTTTTACAAAGACCCAACTTACTATACAGTCTGGAGCAAATTGATGATGTCTACAGAAGGACCACCAACAACAGACTTTTACATTTACTCAATTGTATTCGGAGTAATTGCAGGTATAATATATGCCATAGTTTATGAAATGATTAAGAAAAGTGTACCTGGTAAAACAATTGCTAAACAGGGCCTATACTTTGGTTTTCTCCTGTTTTTATTGGGAATACCAATGCCTCTAACAATGTATCTGATATTCAATGCACCAACAATGCTTTTAGTTTACTGGGTCGTGTCAGCACTAATAATCGATCTGATAGGTGGAGTTGTTATTGCGAGAATATTAAAATGATATAAATGAAAATAAAACGCGCAAAAATGTCTAATGTAAATGCTATATATAATTTAGGAAAAAATGATTTTAAGAAAGAGAAATGGTTTACTAAAGAAACTTTAAGATGGAATATAAAAGTCAATCCAAAACTATGTTGGGTTTTAGAAGATAAAGGAAAGATAATTGGTGCAAGATTATTTTGCGAAACTCTGGGAAAAACAGCATGGGGCTGGCTAATAGTCATAAGAAAGGATTTAAGAAATAGGAAATTGGGTAAGTTTCTTTTTAATGAATGTTGCAAAAAATTGAAGAAAATGGGTTTGTGTAGAATTTTAACAGATGTTAATTCGAAAAATAAGGCATCAATTAATTGGCATAAAAAAATGGGTTATAGAAAACTTGGTTATGTAAAAGATTGGTTTTATAAAGGTGAAGATGCGATAATTTTTGCTAAGGAATTATGATTTTATGAAAATTTTTGCAGATTTGCATTTACACAGTCATTATAGTAGAGCAACCTCTAACAAGATGGACATAGAAAACTTGGAGAGATATGCCAAAGTCAAAGGTCTAAATCTATTAGGAACTGGCGATTTTACACATCCATTGTGGTTTAGCGAATTGAAAAGAAGTTTAACAGAAAGTAATGGTCTGTTCCAGTTTAAAGACAAGGATATTTTCTTCATGCTTCAGGCAGAAGTTTCAAATATATACAGTCAAGACGGAAAAACAAGGAAGATTCATAATGTCATTCTAGCCCCAAGTTTTGATGTTGTTGAACAGATAAATGGTTTTCTTAAAAACTATGGAAAATTAGCAAGTGATGGAAGACCTATATTAACTAATATAGACTGTGCAGAACTTGTAGAAAATTTAATGAATATTTCTAAAGAGATAGCAATAATACCTGCTCATATATGGACACCCTGGTTCTCTTTATTCGGAAGCAAATCCGGCTTTGACTCAATAGAAGAGTGTTTCAAAGACCAAACAAAGCACATATTTGCTTTAGAGACAGGTCTTTCTAGCGATCCTGCCATGAACTGGAGGATTTCTGCATTAGATAGATTTGCCCTAGTTTCTAACAGTGATAGCCATAGTCCTTGGCCAACTAGATTAGGTAGAGAATTAAATGTTTTTGAAACCGAGATGGAATACAAAAAAGTTATAAACGCTATAAAGGAAAAGGATCCTAAAAGGTTCTTGTATACAGTAGAGGTTGATCCTGCTTATGGCAAGTATCACTGGGACGGTCATAGAGCTTGCAATGTTTCCCTGAATCCAAAGGAGTCTAAAAAATACCATGGAATCTGTCCTGTTTGTGGCAACCCATTGACAATAGGTGTTTTGAACAGGGTAGAGGAGCTGGCAGACAGGGAAGAAGGCTTTATACCGAAGAATGCCATACCATTCAAGTCATTACTACCCTTGTCAGAGCTTGTAGCCTTTGTTTACAACACGCAACCTTTTTCTAAGAAAGTTTGGGAAGAGTCGACAAAATTGACAAAGGAATTTGGTTCTGAATTAAACGTTTTATTAGATGTTGATGAGAGCAGACTAAAGCTTTTAGTTGACAAGAAAGTTGTTGAAACCATAATTAAAAATAGGGAAGGAAAATTAAAGGTTCAACCTGGTTATGACGGAGTCTATGGAAAATTAATTATAAATGGAAATATTTCTGTTAAACAACCACAAAAAAGAATTGATAGTTATATTTAAAAATAATAAAAATGAGAGTAGAGAAGTTATTCTCTACTGTTTTTAAAAAAACAATTGTTATTTTCCTGAAACTTTTACACTAGCTGATTTTTCAGTCCAATAGCCATAAGTTGCAACAACTTTTATTTGCGATGAGTCAACTGTTGAAGGTACTGATACTGTAATATCACAGTTTAACAAACCTGAACCCTTTACTAGTTCAAGACTGGCACTATTACAATCGGCTACACCTGTCCAACCTAAAGGAACTGTTAAATCTACTTTTACTCTATTCAATTGTGTGTCAGCATCTAATGATAGATCAGGTGTTGATGCATTGTATGTAATTATGTTTGGTAAGTAGACTGTTCCGCCTCCTACATCGTTAACCTTGATTTGCATTGAGAAGGTATTATCGCTGCTTGAAACTACAATGTTTGTTGGTTTAACTGTTACTATTATAGCGATTGGGCCTGACGTTGAAGTAAATGAGTTTTGGTTTAATGCTCTATTTGCTGATTTTGCTGCTGCCGATTCTGATTCAGAATAAACCCAGATGTTTCCGTTAACTGTTGTTGCATAATCATAGTAAATCCTTCCCATAAAAGCATCATTTCTAGTTGTTCCTGCGCTAATGCCAACAGGTGAAGTTAGATACCAATATAATGTCTTTTCGTCTGCTGGAACATCATTAACAGGGTCATATGGGCTCATTACTTTACCCGTTGCTTGGAAAACACTAGTTGTTGAGCTTCTATTAGTCCAGTATAAGTCGCCACCTGAGAAACCACTTTTAAGTGCTGAACCTTGTAGAACAGTTACTGCTTTGTTTGTTGCTACAGATGCTCCACCTTTGTTAGCAACTGTCATTGTGATTTTTGCTGACCTGTTTGCATAAATCTCTGTATTATCAATGCTGAACTCTGTTATTGTTAATCCATTGCCTCCTGTAAAGGTTGTAGGTGAAAGTGTAATACCTGGTATTTGTATGTTGCCTTGTATACAGCCTGCTATTAAAACTATGGCTAGCGTAGCTATCAAAATTGATTTATTCATTTAAGTATCACCTTTTATTCTATCATAAGATTGTAAAACCTATATTTATAGATTTATATAAGAGAGTAGAATATATTTTGCACTATGGAAAGTTTACAAAGAAGAATTATAGATTTGAACAATAAAAAATATTTAATCAACTGGATTTATTTTCTATCTTTCACATTAAGGAGGTCCGCATATGCCAGATTCGCATATTCCTGTAGTTGTAGTAGTTATTTGACATTCTGTTCCATCTGGCAAATTAGTATGCGTGCATTTCTGACTTGAACATGCATCTGTTGTGCAATCATTACTATCATCACATTGTGCATTTGTAGTGCATTCTGGAGATGTTGTTACTGTTCTTCCTTGAACAGTTACGCTTGTTTCTCCGTCTATATAATAGCCATATTTTGCCATCACATTGACAGGGAATGATCTAAAAGTCGAAACACTATAACTTGATGGTATTGTAGCTGTACAAACTAGTGTCATAGATCTTCCGCCAGATATTTGCTGATCTCCTGTGCAGTCTGCAATAGTGAGTTGATTGTTTGTATTTACGCTGACACTAATCCAGTGCAATTGAGAATCAGTATCTAAAGAAAAACTTGGGCTATCGATTGCCAAATTAATTGCACCAGTTTTGTATACAACACCCGTCCCACTATTGGTTACATCTATGCTAAAAGTAAAAATATTCTCTCCTGGATAGAGTACAACTGGGTCTGGACTTAGTTTTATGTTTATTGAAACTGGTCCGACAACTGGAGTAAAGCTAGATGTTTTTAATGCCTTTCCAGCTGTTTTCGTTGCTTCTGCTTCTGATTGATTATAAACCCAGATGTTGCCATTAACACCTGATGAATATTCGCTATAGAGTCTTGCTGTAAAGCTATCTACTCTTTTTTGACCTGGTGTAATGGTTGGTGCTACTAAATTCCAAGTTATTTTTTCGATATTTGCTGGTGTTCCTTTTATAGAATCTGCAGGAGTAAGATTTCTCGAAAAATGTCTTACCTCTTTTTTGTCATTGCCAGCTGACTTGCCATGCCAAGAGCCAGCTTCATTACTGTTTAGGTTAGCATTGGACGCTATTAAATGCACTAAAACAGATCTGTTGTCAACGGTTGTTCCTCCTAAGTTTTGTGCTTCCAATGTTACTCTTACTGTGTTTCCGCTATAAGCTTCTGTTGGCTCTGCTTTAAAGCTTGTTATTGCTATGCCGTTCACTCCACCTAATATTGTTCCACCAGTATCTAATCCTGGAATCACGCAACCAGCAATTAAAACTATTGCTAAAGTTGAAAATAAAATTTTAAAGTTCATGGTTTAACCACTATTGTAATAGAATTGTCGAGTACGTATTTATAATTTGCGGTTAAACTTAAAGATTTTATATCCATTGATGCAACATTAGAAGTTGTAAAATTACATGTAGTTGGTGTTGCCTTACCTTTTATGAAGATTATTGAACTTGGAGAGTTTATTCTCAGTTTGTTTCCTTCACTTTTATAAAGATAGCATCTCAGGTTATTCATATTAGCAGAAGGCGTGATTGATACATCTATACTCTTGAAAATTCCCTGCCCGTTGTTGTAATAGTTTATATACATAAAATAAGGGTTAGACATAATTGTGTTTACTATTAATGGCTGTTTATCAGAGAAAGTTATTCCAACATTTAAAGGACTGTTTGAAGATGTTGAACTTATAGGTATATTTCCCAAAGTACCTGATGAATCCCTTTGAATATATTCACCCTCTGATAATATCGCCAAGTCTTGGAAAAGCGAATAGACTGTCTCATAAGAAAATTTAAATTTTATTGGACAGTTTTTTTGAAATTCTATAGCAGAGTCTGTTTTGAATGATAGAGTCCACATTTTTGTTTGGTTCGCCTTAAGAGTAGGTGTGTTATTAAAAAACTCTCCGTTTACAAGGCAAGGGTTATCGTAAACACTGACATTAACATTCCTTAATTCATATCCTTGTTTATTTCTTGTTTCAAAAAAAAGTTGAACTGGTCTTCCTGCTCTTACATCTGAAACTGATACATCTACTTTGAAAGATATGTCCTGACTATCTGAAGAGACGCTGAGAGGATTGTTTGTTTGATTTACTGTAGGTCCTATGTTTATAGGGAAATTCGTAGGAATGTCTATACACAAAGAAGTTAGTATTATTAAAAATACGGTTGAAATCAGTAAACCTTTCATAAAATCATTAAAATTTGAATTTATGGTTTTACCTCTACGCTGGCAGACCCTATAACATCATAGTCATAAGGCAAGTATGCATTTATGTATCTTGTCTCTTCCTCATTAACAATAGATGGCGTTTCAAGCGTACATTTTATATCAAATGTCTTTTTAGTTATTAGAGGTATTACTTTTAATGTATTTTCACAGTGCCTTCTCTTATTGGCATCATCATGACCACATTCAAAATAATCATTAACACAAATCATATTTTTAAAAGCTGAGTTCATATCAGGTGCTTGTATAGAAAGCTTACCTTTTGGAATTGTTGTGTATAAACCGCTTCCTTCGTCTACAACCCTAACATAAAATGATAAATTTGAATTATTTCTTGCAGGCAAAGTTCCACCAAAATCAAAATATATTTTTACAGGACCCCTTCCTATATTTAGATTAGGGCTGTATGAAACGTCTTTTCCAGATCTTTGTAATTCTTTTAATCTTACATCATCTATCAAGCCAATATCTACCTGCGATCTTGATGTATAATTATAAGTAATTTTGAACTTTATGGGGCAAACTGTCCTTAGATTAGCTATATTTTCTAGAGAAGGAGCACTGAAACTCCAATCGCCCTGCTTAGTTTCAGCAGGAGCAAAGTTTCCATCGTCCCATTGTTTAGATGTAGATGTTGTTGCATTTGGTGTACCTCCTTTAAAGCTGCATAGGCCTGTATCAAAAAGACTGTAATTTACGCCACGAACTATCTCATTTTCTTCTTGATTCTTTACTTGAAAATAAACTGAAAACTCATCATTAGGACGAATACTTCCTTTAGGTATTACATTGATATCTTTTATAACAAGTATATCAGGTCCAAGTTTTGTAACATTTACCTGATTAGATTGACATATAAAAGGAATATCACAATTTTGCAAGCCTGGTATACCTTCTATGCACCCTGAAATAAGTAAAATTAGAAATAAACTTCCTAAAATTATTTTTTTCATTTAATCTCCTTTTAATATTTTATTTTATTCATTTAAAGGTTTATTCTGGTGGATTATTTGCTACGACCAAACTCTGTGCGTTAGTCTTACGATAATCATAATTTGCCTTGCCTATAATCTGTGCTGTTTTCTCTGTGATTTCTACACTATCTATTGCTGTAACGTAAAAAGAAACTCTTTTATATTCTTGAGGTTTTATAGATCTGCTGTTATGCCAGCACTTGATAACAAAATTGTTGTTCGTTTTAGTAATATTTGTGTTTTCGCTAACGTTACAATCATCAAATGTTTTCATTATTACCTCAACACTTTCTATATATTGGCCATAAAAAGTAATTGTATAGTTATTTATTCTTGTTAGTTCACCTGCGCCATCATTATAGATAGAAGCTACAACCAACTGTGGCCAATGTGTTCTTGCAGGTTGGTTTGGTATGAAAAGAGTTGCCTTTACAGGGCCTCCTGTATATTCAGATGTTATGTTTGTCATCAAAACCCTATTTCCGATCTTAAGTCTCTCCATATAGAGAGTCTGATTTATTATGTTAAATGGTATGGTGACGTTGACATTATAATTATAAGACAAATTAGTATAGAACTTGACAATTTCTCCTGCATGTTTGTATGTTTGTGTTTCCTTTATGCAACTTCCACAAGTACAGCTTGAAGTTACATTATCTTTACATAAACGTAAATCTTCTGCATTACCGATATTAATTATAAAGGAAGAAGCTTTCAATTCATGTGGATATGTTGTGCTAGTCCAATTACAAAATAATGGATTACCACTAGTACCTTCATAAGTCGAACCAGAACATTTTAGATTAGAAATTGTTCCTACAGAAATTTCTTTACTATCTGTGGGATTAACCCAATTATTTGAAAGTGTTAAATCAACTCTTCCTGACTCAAATTCTCCTTTGTTCTCAAGTTCTATAATACCTATCACTGGTTCTGAAGGCTCTAAAGTTCCTATGACTGTTGGCAGCAAATCGACTTTATTCGTTTCTATCGATAAGCTGGTTCCACCTTGAGTAATTACACTTTGGGTTGCTTGGTTTTCCATTTGAATATCTCTGAAATAACCTGCAGGGTCGGTCATCATTTTTCCAACTTTTGATAAACTTTTCCATGCTTGGTCTAGAGCATTGGTTAAGGGAGGCATATAAGTATCACCAAAAGATTGAACTTGTGGCCACCAATAACCAAATATAGCTTGGCCCATTATGGCTGGTTGTTGTGATGTGAAAATGAAAAGGAACATTAAAATGAACGGAAGACCTAAGTATGACCTAGGCTCTGCAGTCATGTTGATTCCTGCAAGCATTGAAATAGAACCGAATAGAACAAAGATTAGTAGAACCATGTTTGCAGTTCCACCAAAAAAGATTATCATTGCGAATCCGATAAAGAACAGCATGAATGATAAACCGTAAAGCATTCCTCCGCCCTTCGCTTTTTCTTCGCCTTTCATACTACTCCCATGTCCTTATCTATTTTTTTTAATTTAGCTGATTTTTCTTCAGATTCAACTTCTTTTTCTATCTCTTCCTCTATCTCTAATTTTTTCTCTTCAATTTCTTCTTTTTCTTCCTTGTCTTTATCTTCAATCTCCTCTTTATTTTTCTCTTCAAGCCAAGGAAGCTTAGATATAGCATACATTACCAGACCAGCAGCCACAATTCCAAAACCAAATAAAATCATAGGACTGCTCAAAGCTGTTCCTAAAGCATACAAACCTAAAGCCATTCCTGCTATAGATGCAAAAACAAAGATTAGTGCTTCGAAAGCCTCTCCTTTTTTAGAAGGTATTGAGAATAAAAATGCAAAAACAAAGGCAGCTAGAGACATTCTGAAATTCATAGGACCGCCTAAAGCAACAATTGACAAAGCTACTAAACCTATTGCAAAACATGTTCTGAACAATCCTAAAAACTTTCTATATTTATCATGATCAGCAATTCCGGATGGAAGTGAGTAATAACCTAAAAGTAGCATTCCAAGTGAGAGTAATGGCTGTCCAAAAAAGAAGAATCCTAATGTAAAGAAGACTATTGTACCTACTCTGCTAAAACCTTTGAAAATCATAGAACCTTCGTGTTTTACTTTAGCAGGAAAATAAAATTCTAAAGCCAATGACCAGATACCGAGCAAGAACATTATGCCAGCCATACCTCCTGGAAATATCATTGGAATAACCCCCAACATCATAACAAGTGCTGTTCTCCATACAGCATCCTTATGATGCTCCTCCAAGCGTTCTCCTTTTATACCATAATCTGACACATGGCTTTCAAGTTTTTTAATATTTTCCTGTGCTTTCTCTTCATCACCAGTATTAGTACCACATTTTTCATTTGTGCAGAAAGTTTTTTTGGTATTTGTATCTATATCTAAGCTTTCTTCCCTACAAATAGGACATTTTTTAGGATGTGAATAAGGACAGCTATCTCTTGAACACATATGCCTTGTGTCTTTACCCACCTTAACTTCAATAGTTGGTGAATGACAATAAGGACAGACATTTTTTGAAAACACTGTTGATCCTATTCCTGCCCCTTTAGAGATAGAACCACCGAATATGCTAGGAATAGAAGGGTATTTCTTTTCACCAACAGTTTTGCCTGTAACCATTGCTTCTTTAGAAGTCTTATAAGCATCTTTTGCAACATCTTTTACAAGTCCCGGAATATTATCTTTTAATTTTTTAGGAATAAGACCAGAACTCTTTCCAGCTACAACATCCATAGTTTTTGCTAGAGAAGAATGAGCTTTTTTATAGTGTTCATAATAATCGAATTGGGTGGGAAATACTTTATTGCAATCAGGACACCTAAATCTTCCTTCTCTAAATGATTCTCTTTCTTTTTGCGATTGCGCTATATTTTCTCGTGATCTTTTTGTTAGAGAGGACAGTTCTTCTTCAGATTTTTTTCTTTGTCTAAGTATTTCTTTGTCTGCTTGTGCAAATTTGTTAGCTATTTTTTGGACATTTTCTGTTTCTTCAATACTCGGGTATCTTACAGGTGGTATTTCTAGTCGTTTTTTTTCTTGTATTGATATTCTTTTTTGTCTTTCAACTTCTGCATCTGCTCTTTCTTTAATTAACTTAAGTGCCTCAAGATGTTTCTTTCTTATTTCTTCCGCTTCTTTTTTGAACTCTGGACCAAGATATGCCTGTGCTTTCTCAACATCTCTTTCGGCAATTCTTTTTCTTTTTGTCTCTTGCAAATCGTCTATATATTCTTCTGTTTCTTTTTTCTTTTTCTTTAATCTACCAAAAATACTATCCCGAATACCCATGTATTTGCCTATTTATTTATTTTGAACTTGTAAATATAACTTTTATAGAGTCTTTTCTAAACGAAATATGAGAAACCTTACTTATAATATTATCCAAAAATACTTCAGCTTATTAAGAATTGCCTGCTGATTTCTTTCCTTCTAATTCCTTTTGTTTTTCTACTATTTCTTCAAATTCCTTTTCTTCTTGCTCAATTTCTTCAAATTCCTTTTCTTCTTGCTCAATTATTTTCTCTTCTTCCTCTAGTTTCAATTCTTTTTCAAATGCTTCTTTCCCAAGTTCCGTTGCTTCGGCAGATGCTATTGCTCCCGCACCTAAAGCTGCTTGCTCAATGTCTGAACGTTCAGAAACTTTTATTTGCACTGGATTTGTCTTATTGCTCTGTTGCCCTGCAGGTATGCCGTATACTCTTTCCTTGACATGATCTTTTATTGATTCATCATAAGGTCTAATATCTTGTTCATCCTTTTTTATTCCTTCTACAAGTTTCTTTTCTTCCTGCTTAAGTTCATTTGCTATTGCTGCACCTGCTACTATAGCTCCAATTTCAGCCCCTACATTATCTTTCTCAGTTCTTTCAAAGAATTGTGCTGTCTCAGCCTCTTGCGGTATTTTCAAATCTGCTTTTACTGACTCTTCTACCAATCGTTCCTCTCTTTCTTGTATTTTTTCACCTATTTCCAACAGTATTTTTTCTGCCTTACCCTCTATAACATTTTTCCTAATCTCGTCATTGCTCATCTCATACAATTTTTCCCTCTCATCTGGATCCATTCTCTTGATTTCAAAATAATAAGCAGCAGCAGGATAGTATGCTAGATGATCTCTATAATCGTTAAGTTTTCTCTCTGCATCCTCAATTTTTCCTATTTTGATTTCAACCAAGTTGGCTGGCTGTCTTCCCTCGATTTGTAAATGCCTTAACATTTTCTTGTCTTGTTCGCATTGAGCAAGAAGACTGTCAACCTGCTTCTTTTCTTCGCTAAAGAAGATTGCACTCTTTGAATGCAGAAACTTTTTGTATTCGTCTTTAAATAATTCAGGTGATTGCTCAGCGATATAAAGGCGAGAAATTAAACCGAAGAATTCTGCAACATATTTGTCTTCTTTGTAACCATAAGCCTTTATGAAATCTTCCATGGAATGACAAACTTCTTCTGCAAGAACAGATTTAATATCCATTCTACCTTGAAACTCATTTGATAAATATTCTGAATTGATTAAAATGTCGCTTCCTATAGGTTCTTTTGGAAACATTTTAAGTATAGGTACGCCTAATTTTTTCGCTTCTTCTGCTGATAAAATCTTAATAAAAGGAGTAAAAATTTTATCTTTAGAAATTCCCCAGAAACCAGCTAATTTTAAACTAATTCTATCAGTAAGATCTTGAAGGTCGATTTGCTTTCTCAAGGTTGTTTCTTTTTCTTTACCAATCTTTCCTCCTACTGTCATTAGCATTTTAGAAAGAACTGAAATTTGAGGAGATTCTGGCAATTTGTCCATGTATTCATCAGATTTTTTAATAAAATCTTCTATAATAGCTTTCTGTTCTTTGATAAAATCAGGTGTTGCAGCAATAGGACCTTTTGAAAATTCATGATTCTTCAGATGCTCTGCATAGCTGAGATTATCTTTTCCAGTGAACTCTTCACCGCAATGAGGACATGTTAATATTTCATTTTCTTCGGTTTGCATCTCTGCATTTATTTGCTTTTCTACTGTCTCAACAGTTAGCCTTGACTCACTTTCAATTGTTTTTTCTTCTGGTATTTTTTCTGAGAATTTCTTTATTTTTTCTGCCTCTCTAACTTTGTATTCAAGTACTGAAGGTTTTAGCAAAGATTGAACTTGTTTTTCCAGTTGCTTTCCTTCTTCAAATTCTCTTTCTTCTTGCTTGTAATTTATAGCTTCTGCAGCTGCTATAGCCTCTTTGTTTTCTGTTATCCCTCCCTTCTCAGCTTTTTCATAGAAAGTTCCAACGTTCTCTAGTTCTTTAGTAGAATATCTAATCATTTCTTTCTTCATATCTTTAAAAATCTTTTTTCTATTTTCAGATGTGTCTATTTCTTCTTTTGTCAATTTTATTTTTTCTTCTGGGTTTGGGTTTTCAGCCAAGAATTTTACAAATTTTTCATAAACTTCCCTATAATTTCTATCTTTACTATATTCCAGTCTCTTCTCCATTTTCTTCCTGATTTCCTCTATTCCTTTTACCCCTATATCATATACAACATCTTTATGAAGTTTTTCAGGATCCATATCTAATAAATTATGTCTATCTTCCTTGCTCATTTTTTGGATGTAAAAACACGAAGATAAAGCTGGAAGCTGAAGTATATGATTAAGAAGCCTTTGAACTTCAACCAGTTTATCCATTGAAGCATTCAATTCTTCAATACTTTTTGCTTTTGAAAAACTATCTTTCAAATATTTTTCTTTGTCTAAAAGTGATTTTAAACTGTATCTAAAAGCCGCAGCTATTCTCATATAATTTCCGTATTCCTTTTTAAAAGAACCTGGTGCGATTTCCGCAAATAAAATTCTAGAAACCATAGCAAAGAATTCGCTATGAATAGTAGGTCTTTGCATTACAATTCCGTCAATTTTGTGACTGACTTCTTCTGCCAAAAAGGCTTTAAATCCATCAAAGCCTACAGACTTTTCTTCTTCTTTAAAAAAATTTAAAGGAGCTATTATCAAGTTTTTTTCTTCATCAATGTAAATTTTACCTTCTTGCTCTCTCATAATAAAACCAGAATCTATTGCTTTTTTATATTCATCTTCTGAAAAAAACTTTACTTTAGGTAACTTACCTTTAATCTCTCCTTTAGAAATTCCCCAAAAATCAGATACTTTAAAGTATAAGTCTTTTGCAATATTCTGAGTTTTACGCTCCATTTCTGAAGCTATTTGTTCTTCTGTTTTTGGTTTTCCTCTTAAAAAACCAAACAACCCTGTTTTTTCGGTTTTCTCCTTTGATTCCGGAGCTTCTTCTTTTTCACGTCTAGGTAAAGTTCCAGTCTTATCTTTCAAAAAAGAACTAAAAGGAACTTTAGATTTTTTTTTGTTTTTAAGAACTTCTTTTGCAATATCTTTCGCAATATGTATTTTATCATCCACAGAATAATCAGTCGAACCGCGCCATGATTTTAAAAAATCGTAAATATCCTTTAACTCATTCTCGTCTAATTCGTTTAAATATGATTTAGTATCTTCAGGATTGCCTTTAATTGCTTTGAAAGCCTTAGTAACTATTTGTTTGGATCTTTCCTCACTCATAGGTTCTTCAGTTTTCTTTCTAAATCTATCAAATATTCCCATGAATAAAGAATGTTAAAACCCGTATATCAAATTATTCAAAGAACAAGATCAATTGGGAAGTAGAAATCTCATAAGTTGAATTAGGTTCTGTATAGAATTCTATGGTGTTGTTTCCCTCTCTAAGTATATCAGTGGAAAAATCTTTGTAAATAGTTGTTACACCGCTATAGACCTTTACCCCGTTAACAAGGACATTAAGATTACCTGGTCCTAATCTGTTGCCAAAGACAACGACCCTTGCCTTTACCATATTATCAAATTCCAAGTCATTCAATTCAAAAGTAAAACTCTTGGTTTTCTTACCAACGTAATCAACAGTAATATCAGAACTAAAGTCATAAATGGTAGGTGCCCATATTTTCCATCCAGAACTTTCAGCCTTTATCTCTAAAATATTATCCTTTTTCAACAAGCCCGTATCAATTCCAATAAGTTTTTCTCCGACAACTGGGTAATCCGAGTATATTTCTTTACCATTTACCAAGATTATCATTCTTCCATAGAAATTTGTTTGAGAAATTTTGAGATCTATAAAGGCTTCTGAAACGTCCTCAGGGTTTGTCACAGCAAAACCTATTCTTTTCTCTTCCTTAGAGAATATGCCATTGGATATCTCTCCGCTAACATTCCCGACCTTATCCTCAGATGCAGTGTAATATACGGAAAAGCCTCCAAGTTCTATTATTCTTTGGTCTGACAAATGATCATGATCTTTTTCTGGAGTTATCTCAAAAACATTTCCACCAAAGACTATCAAAAGCGCTATGAAGACTATTACTGCTATTAGCAAAACTGGTAGGAAGTCTGGCATAGTTGATATTTAAACAGTTAATTATAAAAATATTGTTATGCGCTCTGGTTTTGATTTGAAACATAATATAGGAAAAATAACCCCAGAGTCTCAAGAAGATCTATCTATACTAAAGGAAGTAATAACTCCAGGGACTTTGATTACTGCCAAGTCTCCAAGAAGTGTCAAAATACGCAGGGAAGGCGAGTTGATAAGAGCAAAGACAGGCAGAAGAGAAGTGATAATGAAGATAGAGGTTGAAAAGATCGAACTTAAAGACAAATTAAGACTCACAGGAAAAATTCTAGAAGCGCCAGAAGACGTGGAGAAAGGTTATCATACCATAGAGGTCGAACCTGACAAGTTCCTGAGGGTGGAAAAGGTATGGAAAAGTTGGGAAATAGACAGAATAAAGTCTGCTGAAATAAAGACTGAACTAGTTTTGATATGCGTTCTAGACGAGAATGAAGCTGATTTCTACTTCTTGAAGGAAAGATACAAACACTTATTCAACATAGTATCGGAAGCTTCTGGAAAAAGGTTCGACTCTAAGAAATCTGAGGTAAAAAGAAACGAGTATTACGTAAAAATAATAGAAGAACTGAAAAAAAGGTCAGAAAAGATTAGAAAAATAATAATAGCAGGTCCGGGATTTGCAAGGGATGACTTGCAAAACTTGGTAAAACAGAGATCAAAGGATCTTTTGGACAAGATTATTGTGGAATTTACCTATCAGTCTGGCAATTTAGGTCTACAAGAGTTGTTGAAGAAAGGTTTGATAGAAAAATTGACAAAATATAGTAGGATTACCGAGGAGACAAAGGCTGTAGAGAAATTATTGGAAGAAATCAACAAGGGCAAGGGTTTCTATGGTATGGAAAAGACTAGAGAAGCCTTGGATAACGGCATTGTTAGTCTTTTGTTGGTCTCGAACACAAAAATTAGGGACTATGAAAACTTGCTAGACAAAGCAGACAAATTAAGATGTAATATAATGGTCATATCTTCTGAGCATGATGCTGGAGAAAAATTAGTAGGACTTGGTGGTATAGCAGCTTTAGTTTTCTAGAACTGGATACTCATAATTAACAAAGCATATTGATACAAGAGCCGTTCCAAACTTTTTCCTTGGAGAAAAGCTCTTTAAAGAAATCTCAATGTCTTTCAATTCAAAATCGCTTTCAAATCCATCATATAACTCTAAAAGACTCTTCTTCAAAGTTTCCTCTGCTTCCTTTGCATTCTTATGTCCATTATACTCGCAGACTATGCCTCCGTATTTTTCTCCTGTAACTTTGTTGAACAACCAACCCCAAATCAAACCTGCTGTTGCGAGTTGACCTCTCTTTGCGTGCGAGCATGCCATTATTGTTTCCATCACAGAACCGTGGACAAGGTCATCAGGCCTTTCAATCTTCGTGGCTGTTCCAGGAAGTATTGATGAATAATTTATTATATTGTATTTTTCTATGCCTGCATCTTTTAGTGCTAGATGAAACGAACCTGCATGGATTGTTATATCGCTCTCTCCGATCCCAGAAGTAATAAAAAAGTCTCTCGGTATTCTGTTCCCAAGAATTATTTTCTTCTCTTCCATCAAGATTTTGCTCTCAAGCAAAAACTTTTTTTCCATTTATTTTAGTGCTCCGTATTTTCTCAATATTAAAATGATATTCATAACACATATTTAAAACTATCATTTTTAGAAAAAAAAGAAAAATATTAATATAGAAAAAATTTTCAATCGGTTGAGAATTTTTAAATATAGAAATAACCAAAGTCTAAGCATGATTGAAAAGCTTCTAAAAGCTTACTTGGTAGAGAAAAAAACTTGGTACGGAAGTATATTAGGTTTTATTTTTGCAAGTCTAGGTATAATATTCGCTTTATTTATTTTTAGAACAGGACCTTCATTCCCTGCAATATTTCTAACAACTTTGGCTATAGCTCCCTTGATTATAAAAATAATAAAAGATGAAAGACAGGAAAAAAGTATATTAAAAAGACATGAAAAAATAATTCAAATCTATTTTTACTTATTTTTCGGTATGACTGTTGCATTCGCAGTATTCAATGCATTCCTACCGTCTGAGATATCTAATGCTGTTTTTAGTGAGCAACTAATCAAACTCCCTACTGTAGGATATTTCACTCAACAATCCATGTTGCTTTTAGAAATAGTTCTTAACAATCTTGGCTTAGTCTTATTCTTTTTCTTATTGTCCTTGTTCTATGGTTCCGGATCAGTATTCCTTCTGTCTTGGAATGCATCTATATTGGGAGTTATATGGGGAAATATACTGAAGGTCTCGCTCTCATTAATGAATCCGTTTGTTTTCGTTAATAACGTTTTATTCATATTCCCTTTCCTTCTACCTGAAATTGAGGCATACTTCCTAGCTTCAGTAGCTGGAGGTATAGTTTCTGTAAACTTGGAGAACAAAAATAAACTGGAAACTGCAATGAACGATTCTCTGGTATTTTTGGTATTGTCTATAGTTTTAATCTTTGCTGCTGGGGCTATAGAAGCTTTTTTGATAGCATAGGTTTATTAGGCAGATTTTTAATTAAATATGTATGAAAAAATGGCTCTTATTTATTGTGCTTGTATTATTTGCCTTATTCGTTTCTCCTGCTTTTGCTGAATGTGAAAAAATGGATAAAATGTGTTATTCTGATTCTGATTGTTGTGAAGATTATCAACTTTGTGCGAAAGATTACCTTTCAGAATTTTCTTTTTGTAGAGCTATAAAGTTGGAATTAATACCTAACTCAGTTTACACAAATGATAAATTTAATGCAAGAGTTATAACAGGTGGTAATTATTCTGGTATTGCTTATATATGCAGCCCTGCTTATGTTGATTGTTGGGGTTTACCACAGTATAGAAAAGGAAGTTGTATATCTTTTGGGGACGGTTGTCAAGTGACTTTAAGTGCCCCATCAACAATGGGAACTTATAGTTATGCTGCCACACTAGTTAATGCCCCCTCAGGACTTGGCAGTAATGTTGCAAGCTTAATTGTAAGAAAAAGAGGAGGCGGTGGTGTAGGCTGCGGTCTTAGAGGTTGTTTAATGATGGCTATAGGACCATATATATTAGAAATTGACCCAATACCAACAGTGTCTTTCATTGTTTTAGTCGTTATTGAGATTTTTGTTCTTGCGATGATAGTTAAGAAATTACATATTACTTCTAAAAAGAAAAGATAAATCAAAGAATCGTTATTGTTAAGTTTGTTGAATGAATAGTCTTATTACTAAAGCCTGTAGTTATTATTGTAAAATTACCCACTGCTATACCTAATGCAGTCTGTATATTTAACAAAGAAATTGCCGAACCATTCAAAGGAACATTAACAGGACTCAATGAAAAAGAACAAACAGCTCCTGGAGGACAGTTCGAATGAGAAAGATAGACCAAACCTGAAAAATTACTAATAGAGCTAATCTTAATTGTAAATGAAGCTTTTTGATTGGAAACCAAAGAATAATTAGGTATAGAAGTTATAGAGAAGTCTTTAACACAAGAAGAATTGTAAGCACATCTGGATTCAATGTCACAATTTTTTGGTTCACATTCTCTAACTAAACGCATCTGAAGATCGCATATACCACCACAGCCCTGATTGATCCATGGAGTGCAAATGCACCCTTTAGGTTTTATAGTAAGATAGTAAGTTGCTACTTTTTTAGTGCTTCCACTAACTGCAAAAATGTTTATTGGGTATGTACCTTCTGGTGTCAGTTTTGAAGCTTCGATTAAAAGTTCAGAAGTGTAAGTAGGTGTAGCATTTGTTATTGATAACCTGCAGATCACTTGTTTAGGGCAGTTTGAAACATATATTTCAACAGGCTCATCAATGCTAGAATTTGAGAAAATAATCACTGCGGAATTTATAGAATCTTCCTGAAAAGCTGTTCCTTCAGTTGGTTCCAAATAAATATTATAATCAAAGGGTTTTAATATGATTTTAAAAATGTATTCTAGATAGAGCCAACCAACAAGAAATATCGCTAAAACAATTAAGACTGCTATTGTTTCGAAGAACATTTTCTTTTTCTTGATGGCTATCTTCATAATTAATTTTTAGAATGATTATATAATAAAGTTAATAATCGCAATGTGGACTGGGCGGGATTTGAACCCGTAACCTCCACAACTTTGGTTCATTAAAATGCCAATGTGGCGATCTTCCAGTTGATCTACCAGCCCATAACTACTACTAATAGTAGTAAAAGATTTTTATATCTTTATTTGATAGTTCAATTTTCATGACGCCTCTGGACATATTCGATTCAAAAATACTAGGAAATGAATTTCATGTTGAGTCAAACTTAGTAAAAGTTAGAAGATCTCCTTTTCAAATAAAATTACCTAAATTAAACTCAGACATAGCATATCTGAGTGGCGTAATTTTTGGAGATGGAAACTTAACTCTCATAAAAAGAAAAGCTTCAAAATATCCTAGAACTAAATTAAAACTTTATAATTCTTCTTTTAATTTTTTGCTAGAGTTAAACGAAATTATTCACAATAATTTTAACTATAACGGCAAAATATATAAGAAAAAGGATAAAAACTGCTATATTCTAGAATTAAACAATAAGATAATATGGCTGTACTTTACCAAGTTTATTGGGATAAAGCCTAAGAAGAAGATTAACCTACACGTACCTTATATTCTTAGAAAGAAAGGTATACTCAAATATTTTATAGCTGGTTTGTTCGATACAGATGGATATTTTTCTAGAAACAGATTTGGAATTATGATGACTGGAAAGAACTATGCCTTTTTGAAGGAAATAAAGACCTTAACTAGAAAGTTCTATAATTTTAATTTTTTAGGACCATATAAAGATAAGATAGAACTTAATGGAAAGATAAGATATCGTGCTCAGATAAATCTATCAACTATTTGCAACTCTATATTTTCAGATATTATACCATTAAGGAAAATGAGTGGGCCGAGCAAGATTTGAACTTGCGATTTCCACCTTGTAAGGGTTCCGCGAAAAAATTCTTGGCGTCATAGGCCACTAGACCACCGGCCCTTAAGAAACATTAAAACTAATAACATATAAAAAACTAACTAGAACAATATTCTTATGAAACTTTCAAGAAAATTCTATTCTAGAAACCCTAAGACAGTCGCCAAAGAATTGTTAGGTAAAACTCTAGTTCATAAAACAAAGGATGGAATCTGCAAAGGAAAGATAGTTGAAACAGAAGCTTATCTGGGAAAAAACGATCCAGGTTCTATAGGTTGTAGAAACATCAAAAAAATACCCAAAGTTTTACTAGGACCTCAAGGTCATGCCTTTGTTTATTTCACTTATGGAAACCATTGGATGTTTAATGTTATTGCAACTGAAAGAATAGGTTTTCCCGGAGCTGTCTTGATAAGGGCTTTGGAGCCTTTAGAAGGTATAGAATTAATGAAGAAGAGAAGAATGAAAGATGACATAAAAAATCTTACAAATGGGCCAGGTAAACTCACCAAAGCGTTTGGCATAGATAAAAGACATCATGAATTGGACATGACTAACGGTAATTTATTTATAGAAATTTCTTCTGGAGATTTTAAAATTGTTAGAACGACTAGAATCGGTCTTTCAGCAGGTGAAGAACTTCCATTAAGATTTTATATAAAGGATAATGAGTTTGTTTCTAAAAAAAGGGGTAATGGGCGGGGAGAGATTTGAACTCTCGACCACCAGTTTTTACAGAACGCAGTCAGGAAAAATGACTAACGTCATTTTATAAGACTGGCGCTCCACCAGGCTGAGCTACCCGCCCATTATGAATTTATTTATCACTAAACCAATTTAAAAATATGCTAAACTTAAACATAGAGGTTCAAAACTTCCTGGAAAAGAGTGATTATGTTACTTGCGAATATAAGGGCTGTTTTGACATAGCAGCTAAAAAAGATGTCCTTTTACTCTTGAAAATACTGTTAAATGTTGACGGTTTTCAAAAAGAGCAGGCAAAAAATCTAAAGATAATATCTAACAATCTAGACGCTCACCCATTCTTAATAGGAGCACAAACTAGCAGGGAAAAATTACGCAGAGGGATAGTTTATGAAAGATTTGAAACTCCTACAATATCTATTGAAACGTTTGAGGATCTGATAGTTAATTCGATATTTCCTAGGATATACAGGGATAGGGGCGGATTATACGTTGAAATCGATTCGACATTGCTCAGAGAGATAAGAAAAAAGAAAAATCTGACACAACTAGAGTTAGCAGAAGCTGTTGGAATCAATAAGAAAGTGATTTATGAGCATGAGAAAAAACAATTAAGAATGTTACTAGAAATAGCTGAGAGTTTGGAAAAAATACTTGATCAGAAAATCATAAAACCGATAGATGTTTTTAAGAAATACGATGAGCATGGCTATCCTAAGGATTATATTGAGAGGGACGTTAGGAAAGACTTGGAGAAGTTAGGCTTCAGAACTGATTTTGTAAAACAAGCCCCTCTAGACGTCTTTTTTAAAGAGAAGTCTCTGGTTCTATCTGATATAGAAATCAATAAGAGAAAGATGAAGAAACATGCCGCAAGTCTGAAAGATTTTATAAACGTAGTAAAAAAACCTGCTATTATTATTTCTGATAAAACGAAGGACGAGGAAATATTAGGTATACCAGTGATTGAAAGAAAGAAGCTAGAAGATATGGATAAAAGAGAACTTATTAAAAAAGCTCAGAAAGCAATATAACCGTGTCATTCAAATTATTTTTATGCCGTTGCCAACTGGCATGTTCATCCTGCCCTCAGCATCACCATTCTTCTGGAGCTTACCGATGATTTTATTATTGTTATGCGAGTTGACAGCAGATTTTCTAGGCAAGCAGTGGACCTTGCGTAAGGGATCTATACTCTTCAGCACTTCTTTATCTATGTACGTTATTGGCAATGCTTTTTGGCTTTATGCTGTCTTAAATGGAGTAGGCTTGTCAAGAGGAATAACTATTTTTGCAGTCGGTCAAGAAATAAGTGCTGTTCTAATGGGGATTCTTTATTTCAAAGAAAAGATGAGTGGTAAGCAGAAGGTTGGAATAATGCTTGGAATGTTTACTATAGCAATAATGGGTGGAGCTTAATGAAATGGTCTGTTCCGTTTATTTTTTTAATGGTTTTTGAGACTCTGGGAAATTATTTCGCTGGCCTGTTTGGCACCTTACAAAATATCTTGATAGCCATTTTCTCTCTAGTAATATATGCCGTAGCAAATTATTTCTGGCTGCAAGCTTTAAGAGATGGTAGTGGATTAGCCAGAGGAACTGTTTATTTTGGGGTGGCTGTTATCATTTTTACAGCATTGATAGGATTTGCATTTTATGAAGAAGGAATAACATTTGTTAACGTTATTGGAATACTAACTGGAACAGCATCTTTATTTTTGTTATCAGATAATATTAAACGTTAGATTTAACTATTTCTAAGAGTCACATAATCTAGATGTTTAAATGGGATTAATTAAAGAATTTATGGATTTTGTGAAGAAACAAAATGTTGTGGCAGTTGCAATAGGTTTGATAATAGGATTTGCAGCCAAAACTTTGATAGATGCATTGGTATCAGACTTGATAGCTCCAATATACCAACCTTACCTGGGATTAGGTGCTGATGCCTCAGTGACAATAGGTCTGTCAGTCTTTAAAATCGGACATTTTCTAGACTCATTTGTCAGTTTCATAGTTATACTACTTGTCGTCTTCATAATAGCCAAGAAAATGGGTAAGTCATTATAGTTGTTTATTTTTTGCTTTTTCTATTGTTATTAGTCAAGTTTAAATATACTTACATACACATATTTTTTATCCTATTGTTTATGAGGTGATAAAATGAGTAACGGACAAAATCAATTAGGCGGACAACCAATATTGGTTCTTCCTGAAGGTACTTTTAGGACGTTAGGAAAAGGAGCTCAATTTACAAACATAGCAGCAGCAAAAGCTGTTGCAGACGCAGTGAGAACTACCCTAGGACCTAAAGGAATGGATAAGATGTTGGTTGATAGCTTAGGTGATATTGTAATAACAAATGATGGTGTAACCATCTTAGAAGAGATGCAGATAGAACACCCTGCAGCAAAAATGCTTGTGGAGGTTGCAAAAACGCAAAACGAGGAAGTTGGAGACGGAACAACAACAGCAGCTGTTCTGGCAGGCGAGTTGTTAAAGAAGGCAGAAGGTTTATTGGAACAAAATATACATCCAACAGTTATAACAAAGGGTTATAAAATTTCAAAAGAAAAAGCACTGGAAATTCTAGAAGAGATTTCTGAAAAAATAGACTCTGAAGACGTAGAGGATTTGATTAAAATAGCAATCACATCAATGTCTGGAAAGAGTGCAGAAAGAGCATCACCACACTTGGCAAAATTAGTTGTAGAGGCAGTGAGAACTGTTATGGATGGTAAAGAAATTGATAAAGAGAATATCAAGCTTGAAAAGAGACATGGTGGTGGAGCTGAAGATACAGAGTTGATAAAGGGTGTGATAATTGATAAAGAAATCGTTCATCCCTCAATGCCTAAAAAATTAAAATACGCAAAAATAGCTTTACTAGATGCTTCGTTAGAGATTGAGAAAACAGAAACAGAGGCACAGATACAGATAACATCACCGGACCAATTACAAGGATTCTTAGAACAAGAAGAAAAGATACTAAAAGAAATGGTAGATAAAGTCACTCTGTCTGGTTGCAACGTTTTATTCTGCCAGAAAGGTGTTGACGATGTTGCACAGCACTATCTTGCTAAGAAAGGAATTTTGACAGCAAGAAGAGTGAAGAAGTCTGACATGGAAAAACTAGCAAGAGCAACTGGAGGAAAAATAATTTCAAATATTTCAGACTTAACAGAGGATGATTTAGGTGAAGCAGGAATAGTTGAAGAAAAGAAAATTTCTGGAGAGCAAATGATATTTGTTAAAGAATGCAAGAATCCGAAAGCAGTTTCATTGTTGATCAGGGGCGGAACAGAGCATGTTGTTGACGAAATAGAAAGATCAATAGAAGATGCAATTGGAGCAGTTAGTTCAGCTTTAGAAGTTGGTAAAATAGTTGCTGGTGGTGGAGCACCAGAAGAAGAGGTTTCAAAAGAATTAAGAAAGTTCGCACAGAGTTTTTCTGGAAGAGAACAACTAGCAATTCTAGCTTTTGCAGAAGCAATGGAAATAATACCGAGAACATTAGCTGAGAATGCAGGTTTGGATCCTATAGATATATTGGTTAATTTAAGATCTGCACATGAGGATGGTAAGAAAACTTACGGCGTAGATATATTTTCAGAGAACGTAGGTGACATGAAATTAAAAGGTGTTATCGAACCTTTGAAAATAAAAACACAAGCAATAAAATCTGCTTCTGAAGCTGCTGAAATGATATTAAGAATTGATGACATTATATCAGCAGGTAAGTTAGAAAAGGGTGGAGCACCTTCAATGCCACAAGGCATGCCTGGTATGGGAGAAGAATACTAATCTCCCTTTGTTTTTTTCTATATAAGTTTTATATACTGGTTTTGCTACTATTTTAGTTAGGAGGTTTTATGATATGAAAGGATTGTCAACAATATTGGCAATGATTTTGATCGTTATAATAGTCGTAGCATTGATTGGTTTGACGTATACATTTGCAGCGAATCTATTTTCAACAACTACAGAAACAGCAACTAGCAGTGTCACAACAACAACCAAGAATATGGATAAAACAGTACAAGTTATAGGCTCACCATTATGTACAGTCTCATCCACAGGAGCAGGACAAGGCATAAATGTCACTTTTACAATTAAACACGGTGGAGCTACTTATGCAATAAATACTGAAAGAAAACCCGAACTAACAGTAATGTTTGGTTCAACAGTTTTGCCTAATGCAAACGTATCTAAAGGTGGAGATACAGGAGGCGTTAGTTGTTCAAAATGTATTGGTAATGTCACTATTCAACCTCAAGAAATGGTAACATTTACTGCAACATATGGTAACTCTAGTGTTCTTACTTCAGCATCACAGAAACTTTATATAGTGTCTCCAGCAGGAGAAATTAGCGAAACTATAACTTGTCTAGTATAATACAGAGATTAATCATTGAATAAAATTTATATATAAGCTACAGCAAATGTATAGAATATGACAGAAGAAGACGTGAGTTACGAAATTATACCGATAACTCCAATCAGAAAACTAGAAGAGAGAATAGATAAAATAGAGACAAGTGGATCAACGCCACAGCTACAGAGCTTGATGAATCAGATAATAGAACTGATAAGAAGTAATCAGAAGATTGTAAACGATGTTATTCAAGCAAACACAGAGCTGAGAAACGAACTCTCAAAGATACCATTTAAAATAGACGAGTTATTAACCAGTATGAATAGTTTTCTTTCTTTGATAGAGGCTGCTGGAAGAGAAGAGGTAGCACCTCAACCTGCTGTCCAGCAAATCAGTCCTGACATTTTCAAGCCTATGCTTGAAGAGCTAAAGAAAATAACTGATCAGAACCAGAGACTAGTTGATGCTAACCAAACTGTTCTTGAAGAAATAGACAAGGCTAACAAGAGGATGAAAGGAACAGGTACGCCTATTTCAACCTTATTGTCTACCTATCCTTTAAGAAAAGATGTTAAAGTTGGACAGCAATGAAAGGAGTAAGCACAATAATTGCAGTGGTTTTGATATTAATGATAGTTGTTTCTTTGGCTGCCTTAACTTTTACATGGTTTACAGGTATCATTGATATTTTAACTAATACTGCTTCTAACGCAAGTTCGCAAGCCACATGTTCGATGGCAATGAAAATTGAAATAGAAAATGCAAGATATTTTAGTGGCGATTCTATTAATTCTACAATAAGAAATACAGGAACTATAGATGTTGATATATCAAAATTAGCATTTTACATAGACGGTGTTCCTTCTTCTTTTACCCCGAGCACAGGAAAGCTGTCACCAGGTTCTATAGGAAATTTTAACATAACAAACATAACACCAGCATGCCAAAATAAAGTAATAAAAGTTACTCATGAATGTGGCGGAGAAGACTATAGAACTATTAGTTGCTGACGTATCAAAAGATTAGTATAATTAATAAGATAAGTCAATTTTATATCATGAAAGCACAGACAGAACTATTAATTTTTATACTCATGTTTCTTTTAAGCATCAGCATGTTCGTAATATCTGTTACCTGGAGTAGGGATGTTTTCCAGCAAAACGTTGGTATGACAGAGGTTTCTCTAGCTGAAAAATTCATGAAAGAACTTGATTATAACATAAAAAGCATAATAGAATACGGAGGTTACAAAGATATTGACTATAATATAGATGGGCCAATATCACTAATGGACAACAAAACACTTGAAGTAAGAGTTGTTGTTCCTTCTGTTGTTTCAGTATCAAAGGATTGGAATACTATATCCTCTGAAAAATCATACATAAGAGAAATGTTGGATGGCGATGTATTTAGAATCCAATTAAATTATCCTGATAGCGATTATAAAATCATTCTTTTTACCGACGGACCTTCTCTGGCAAGACCAGAAAGATTGAGAATTGAGAAAAATTCCACATATGTTGATAATGACTTGACAACAATTAAAATAAGAATAACTTTCATATAATATTCTTTATGAAAGGACAGTACTCAACAGTAGAATATATAATATTTTTCATAATCGGGATCATACTTATAATATCCATTTATTTCATTTTCTCAAACATTAATGATGTAACTGAGATGAACACGTTAAAGTCACAATTAAAGGCTGTAGGCGAAATGATAAGAGGAAGTATTATAAATATAGTGGAAACTTCGTCTTCAACAAATAGCAACATAGATTATAATTTATCTATACCATCAAAGCTATCAAATTGCATTTATACAATAAAGGGTTATAATACCTTGGATTTGAATTGCACTTATGACACTAGAATCGGAGTTATTCTGAGCTTATATAATCTTAATATTACGACAGAAAATATAATATATAGCACAAAAGGCTATGTTGAAATAATTGCGTCAAACGCAACGGTTGAATTAAAATGATGCCAGTAAAAATGAAGAGCGTGAAACCAATAAGAAACTTGAGACTTAGAAATGTTTTTAGAAAAGTTGTAAGAGGATATAGAACACTTGATGCTGCTGGTATGTTGAACTTTAGAGGTAGAGGCGGATTTGGCGGAATGGGGGGCGGCTTTATTTATCCACAGCCTTTTCCATATCCTTATCCCTACCCTGTAGGAGGCCTGGAGTTTAAAGGAGAAATAAAAGCCCCTCCAATACTGATCGGTGAGATAAAGGCTGAAAGGCTTGTCATTGAAGAAGAAGAAAACAAAGGAGTGCCAATAATAACCCGTCCTGGCGAACTTGTTGGTAGCTTAAAAGGTCCTGATTTTAATTTAAAAGAAATAGATATTTCTTATGATTTGATAAAATTCGAACAAAAAGTTTTTGCTTCGGTAAACATCAAATGGTCTGATCCTGACTCTTCTTTGATTTATCATCTTATAGAACCTAGATTAGAATCCGAAGAAAGAATCTTACTTAATCAGATAAAAACTATTTTTATAGAAAAATTAGACGTTGATTTTACAGCACTAAGAAAAGAAGAGGCTAGAGATTATTTATTAAGTAAATTTGAGGATATGATTAAAACAATATCTCCTGAAATGCCCGAAGAAAAAAAGAAAGATTTCCTTTATTACATAGAAAGAGATTTCATTGGTCTAGGAAAAATAAATCCTTTAATGAAAGATCCTAACTTGGAAGACATATCTTGTGATGGAGTAGGCATTCCACTATACATTTATCATAGAAATCCCTTGATAGGAAGTGTTAAAACTAACATATATTTCGAGACGTCTGACGAACTCGATGTTTTTGTTAACAAGCTAGCTCAGAGGTGTGGAAAAAGTATTTCTGTTGCAACACCTCTTTTAGGAGGAACCTTACCAGATGGCTCTAGAATGCAAGCAACTTTAGGAACCGATATAGCAAGAAAGGGAAGTAATTTTACTATTAGAAAGTTCAGCGAGACTCCACTAACACCTGTGAATTTGTTACAGCTAAAAACAATAGATCCTAAGATTGCTGCATATTTATGGTTAGCCGTAGAGTATGGTAGAAGTATTCTTATTACAGGAGGGGTTGCAACTGGAAAAACCACACTATTGAATGCAATGTCGTTATTCATAAAACCAGAACTAAAAATAGTTTCTATAGAAGATACAGCTGAACTGGTTCTACCGCATCCGCATTGGGTTCCTGGCGTTGCAAGACTGCCAATGTCAGAAATAGAAGGTAAAAAAGTAGGAGAAGTGGACCTTTTCGATTTATTGAGGGAATCCCTAAGACAGAGACCAGATTATCTTATAGTAGGAGAAGTCAGAGGCAGAGAAGCCTACGTCCTATTTCAGCAAATAGCTACTGGTCACAGCTCTTTATCAACTATTCACGCAGACTCTATGGAAAGATTAGTAGATAGACTAACAACGCCACCCATAAGTCTTCCGGCAAGTCTCATAGAAGCTTTAGATATAATAGTATTTGTCGTTAGAATAAAATACGGACAAACGTATGTTAGAAGGATCAGAAACATTTATGAGATATATGGTTTTGACAGGAAAAATGACTTCCCTCTTGTAAATGAAGTCTTCAAATGGGAACCTAAAAAAGATGTTTACGAGGCAGTTAACCCTTCTATTGTATTAAAAAGAATTTCTCAACAATATGGAATGAATGAACAGATTTTGCAAAGGGAAATACTTAACAGAATAAAGGTCTTAGAGTGGATGGATGAAAAAAATATAACAGATTATAGAGATGTAGCAAAGATTGCAAAGCTTTATTATACAAGATCTGAAGAATTATTAGAAGCTATATCTTAGATGATTCTATGAATACCTGGAAAACGCTTAGAGACCTGTCTTTTAAGTTTTTCAAACATAGTTTGGATTCTTCGGTTAATTTGTTTGAGAGTATAAAACCTGACCTGTTAAAAGCAAACATAGATCTGAGCTTGTTAGAATACGTTTACGTCATGTTCTTTTCAATATTGCTGTTCTTTATAGTAGAATTTCCTTTAGTTACTATAATAACAAGCATAGTCTTAAAAGATATCCTTTTGGCTGTTTTATTTTCATTTACTCTGAATATTGTGATTGTCTTGATTGTTTTCTTTATTTTTTATACATATCCTAGTTTAGTTGCAGGAAAAAGAAAAAAAGATATAGATTCTGCTTTACCTTTCGCATCAACGTACATGGCAGCAATAGCAAATTCAGGTGCACCTCCAATAACAATGTTTGGAGTTATTTCACAGTTCAAAGAATATGGAGAAGTTTCGAAAGAGGCTGAGAAAATTTACAGAGATGTAAAAGTGTTTGGTATGGATTTGACAGGAGCGCTAAGAAAGACAGCCAACAGAACACCGTCAGAAGAATTAAAGGAGTTGCTGTGGGGACTAGACAATGTTTTAACAACTGGTGGTAATTTAAGCGATTTTTTACACGAGAAATCCAGACTCTTTATAGCGGATTATGGAAGGAAGCTACAAGAATATTCTAGAACTTTGTCAGTTCTAATAGAGATTTATTTGACCCTAGTTTTAGTTGGTTCTATATTTTTCATAATAATCACAGCATTGATGTCAATAATAGGTGGAGGAGGGGGTATGGGAGGTTATCTATCTTTCATACAATTTTTAGTGATTTTCATAGTGTTACCATTTATGTCAATAGGTTTCATAGTATTATTAAAGGCAGTATCACCATCAGCGTGATAAATATGGAAATAAAATTTAACATAAAATATGCACCATTGATAGTAGCAGCAATTTTAATCGTTACAAGCCTATTTTTTTACACGAACATCAGTATAATGGGAAATCTGATCCTGCTAGCAACAGTAATAGGAGCTATACCTTACGCTTTTCTTTCGTATTTCGATTATAAGAGAATAAGAACAATGGAAGACCTGATGCCTTTATTTTTACTGGACCTTTCTGAAGCTCAGAAGATAGGTATGACCCTTCCAGATGCTCTGAAACAAGTTTCAAAAACCGACTATGGAAGGTTGACAGAAGAAATCAAAAAAATTGATTATCAACTTTCGTGGGGCATACCAACACAGGAAGCACTAGATAATTTTGCACAGAGAATGAAAAAATCAAAATTAATAGGAAGGGTTATAAGAATCATAAACGAGGCTTACAACTCTGGAGGAGATATTGCTAGAACAATGGAAGCTACAGCTTCGGACATAACTGCAATAAAAGAGGCTGAGAAAGAAAGAAAATCAATAACCAATGAACACATGCTGATAATGTATGCTATTTATTACATATTCGTTGGGATAGTTATTGGCATATCTCAAACTCTGATACCCTTAATGAACATGAATGTTGATACAGGCTTTAAAGGAACAGCTCCAATAATAGCATTTACAGATCCGTGTGAAAGCTGTAGTGGTGGCATATATTGTATAAATTGTTCGATATTCTCAATTGTTTGTAGTATGTTCGCAATTGAAAAATCTTGTTATTACTATGCATTATTTCTTCTGATGGCAGTTGTTCAGGGTATATTTTCTGGTTTGGTTGCAGGTCAAATAGGAGAAGGTTCTGTGGTTGCTGGATTTAAGCATAGTTTGATAATGACATTATCCGGTTTTGGAATATTGCTCTTCCTGATAAAAATTGGGATGATATGATGCACGGACAAACGAGGATAGAATTTATTTTTAGCGTTGTAATATTTATGGTAGTTGTAATTTACATTATAAATCAAATAAACTACAAATTCTCTAGTTTTATCTCGGACTATGAGATTGATGCTATGAAAGCAAGAGCCTTGACTGCAATCAAATTTCTTGTAGAAACGGGCGATATAGAAAAACACTACATTATGCCTATTCCTGTCGATGTTGTTATGGTTAATGATGTAACAGGAAGTATGTCTCAAGGTTGTAATTGTGTTGATGTGAATACTTGCACTGGTTGTGTTGGTGCTTGCAAGATATGTGATGCAAAGGCTGCTGCAAAGTTTTTTGTTGACTTATTAAATTCAAGTTTAGATAGATCTGGATTAGTTTCATTTAGCACTTCTGCAACTCTTAGGCAAGGCTTAACTTTCGATAAAATAGCAGTAAAAAATGCTATAGATAGTTTAACTACTGGTGGCGCAACTGCTATAGGTTCTGGAATTAATGCTGCGAACAATGAATTGACCTCTAATGGAAGAGTTGGTTCATTTTGGTTTGAAATATTATTATCAGATGGAGGTGAGAATCAAAATAGCAATCCGATTGGTCGTGCCAATGAAGCCAAGACAAAAAATATAACTATTTATACGATTGGATTACCTGGAACAGATTTTAATGAGATTCTATTAAAAGATATTGCTTATGCAACAGATGGAAAATATTACTTTGCTCCAACGAGTAATGATCTGACCAGCATTTATCAACAAATTGCTTATGAAATAAAAACTGAGAGAATAATGGTAGGTCTAATATCAAAACAACCTTACAATATTTCAGAAGAAAAGATTGATGGACTGAAACAAAATTGTGATCGCTTGAATGCCTTTGACTTTAAGACTTATAGGTTAAAGATTTACAATTCCACAGACCTACTATTATTATGTGGTACTGAAACGCTGAAACCGCCGATAGTATCTGTTTCAAAAAATATTTTGATTGAAAACAATTTAGGTAACATAACATTGGATTTGTGGTAGAGTGAAAGGTTTTGTTTATTTGTTAGAAATATCAATTTCTCTAATCTTGATTATAGTAGCTTTAGGGACTATATCAAGTTCTAAAGTAAAGGAAAGCTGGGAAAGACCTGACTTGATAGGTACGGGGGATAATATAATAAAAATCATTAAAAGTGAGGATGTAAGAGAAATCTTGAATGGAAATCTGAGTATTGTTGATAAAATAAAACCTGGTAATATAGATTATGGAATAAAAGTGACAGGTATTCCTAAGAGAAATATATCTGTTGGCTGCAACTTAGGTTTTCTTGATTATGTAAAGAGTTTACTGACTCCTGTTTATTTAAATGGTCGTTGGATCAATTTTACGGTTGAACAGTTTGATATAAGCTCAAAAAAATATATCCCTTCTTACTATGATGCAGTTGTTTTTGTTAATTTTACTGATTATACCAATATGAAATCTAATTTTACAGACTATTTGAGTAAGGGTGGAGTTGTTATAGGAATAAATGGAACTTATAGTAACAATGATGCAGATTTTAATGAAATCTTTGGATTGAATGCTACGCCCTCATACAGTGGCAATTTTTATTTCAACCAATATAATTCTAAGGACGATGAAATCGAAAAATATTTCTATGGAATAGATTTTGATGTTAATACGAGCAACACAATAGTAAATAATAGATGGGGTAACTGGAAAATTTGGGAGATTTCAAGAACAGTAAACATTACTCCTTCTAATTCGGTTGATATTGAAAATAAAACAGCTGATGAAGGTTTTATACGTAGCATTTACCAAGGTGAAAATTTTAGTCTGAAAGGCCCTGATAACAACTTCTATCTGTTTAAAGTTAAAAGAATATTCTGGAATGAAAACTTAACTATACTTCATCCTATGAACTATTCTTTTATTTTTAAGGATATTTCCGAGACAAATGATGTAACAGGTAAAGTAAAGATAGTAGCGGTTTATAATAATCAAACAATAATGGCTTCGAACAACAAATCAATATGGATCTCAGATTTTAATATGAGTGATGAATATAGAACATTGGTAAGAGCTGCCATAATTTCAAGAGTAAAGGAATGGTATGTTAAAGAACCTGACCTAACTAAAGAACATGTATTAATATCTTTATTTTACCCACTTTGTTGTGACATACCAGAAACAGCTGGACTAACATTTTATCTGTGGTATAAGATATGAAATTCTGCTTTTTGTGCGGTAAAAAAACTGAAAAATTGTTCAAGGGATACTGTGAAGAATGTTATAATAAGAAGTTTCAATTGATTGATGTCCCTGAAGAGATCGTCGTGAATATCTGTAGCAAATGTAGGAAAATAAAGGAAAAGAACAGTTGGAAGGATATAGAAATTGATAAAATTTTAAGGGATAAAATAAAGGTTCTTGGCAAAAATGTTAGGATAAGAATAGAAAAAAATGACATTATGAAGGTACATGCAAAAGGTTTTTTAGAAGGTTCTAAGACCATTAAAGAAGAAGTTCACGAGGTAGAAATAAAATTTAGGAAAGAGACCTGTACTAACTGTTCTAGGAAATATGGAAGATATTACGAGTCTGTAGTGCAGGTAAGAGGGAATCTAACTGACAAGGATGTTGATCTTATAGACGATATTGTTTTGTCGAAGAAAGGTTTCTATAGAATCGAAGATGTTAAAGGTGGCTATAATTTTTTGTTAAGCAGTAGGGCATTGTCCAGGCAAATAGCAGAATTGTTAAAGAGGAGGTACAAAACTGAGATAAAAAAGAGCTTTGAACTTGTTACACAGCAAGAAGGTATAGATATTTATAGGAATATTATCTTAGTAAGAATAATAAGTGATTGAATGAGAGAGGAAGCAAGCGTAGAAGAGGTTATAAGAGTAAGGATGCCTGGAAAGGGTGAAACTATATGTATAGTGACTTCTATGCTAGGTGGTGGAAGGCTTGAAGCCAAATGCGAGGATGGATTTACGAGAATCTGCAGAATTCCTGGTAAAATCAAGAAAAGAATATGGATAAAGCCTGGAAACCTGGTTCTAATCAAACCTTGGGACATTCAGAAAGAGGAAAGAGGAGATGTTGTCTGGCTGTATAGCAAGGCTCAAGAGTTTTGGCTCAAAAGAAAAGGTTTTCTCAAAAGCATCTCTACAGAACTCTAAAAACGTTCTGTTATCGTTTAATGTACACTAAAAAGAAAAAACATTGTCAAAAAAATTTTTATTTTCTAGTAATAGACTATCTCTTTTTGTAAGTTAAGTTACATTTTTATATTAATCAAGTTATAATAAACATAAGTAACCTTAGGTGAGAGAAAATGCCCAAGATAGTTTACGAGTATCCGGACGAGGAAAGACTGGAGGTTTTAGTTCTTGCTAATTCTCCTTGCACACCTAGCGAGTTACTTGAGATAGAGAAGATACCAGTAAAACCTAACACCCTAGAAACTTTAAAGAAAAAGTTAGATTGGCTTTGCAATCAAGGTAAGTTAAAGAAGAAGGCTGTTGGACAAGGCCATGTCTATTGGCATAGCAGCATTGAAAACTACAAGAAAAAGACTTTAAAGAAAGCTACTGAAGAATTGATCAAAACTGATGGAAAAATGGATGAATCATAGCTCTGCCTGGAAAAGAAAGCTGTAAACCTTAGAATGCTTTGAACCTCTTATTATCATTTTTATGGCCTCTTTCGCAATGTTCATTTGATCATATTTTCCTATCATACTTACAGTCTTACCATAGACTGAAACTGAACAACCACTGAATCTCTCTATCATTTTTCTTGTTTTTCCATTAGTTCCTATCAGTCTAGATTTGACAATCTTTAATTTCTTGTCATTAAATTCTGTCATTTCTATTATCTCTAAGGATTCTTCTTCATTAAGCAATCTAAAAGCATTTTCTGGAGAGAACCCTCTTCCCATAGCTTTAATGATATTTTTAGCTTGGAATAAATCTAATCCGTCTCCTTCTACCATAACATTATTTTCTTCAAATGAAAGTTTGATCTTTATGGAATTCTCTAGCTTTTTTACTGCTTGTTTATCCTTTATAACGTTTATTCTGTCTTTAGGAACCATTACAACTTCGATTATAATATCACCCAATAGAAATTACTTGACACTAATTAATAATGTTTTATTACCATAATCAGCCAAACTTCCATAATGAGCATAACCGGAAACAGTATAATCTTCTTTTTCTTCAAATGATAGATTCCTAGGATGCGTAATAACACATCTTTTTCCACAACCATCAGCACATTCAACCAAAACAGACTTTATGCCTATCCTTGTTTCAAGTCTATAAAGAGGTCTATTCTTTTTTATCTTGCCTAAAATAGTGAATTTACCTCTAAATTCTTTCCCATGTTGAGAACTTTTTCTATCAATTCTTTCTACTTCTTCGTAAATCTTACTTAAACAGGTTGCTCTTTGTGATAGTGGGTTCTTTAACCCATTAAAAGTCATAAAATTAGAATTAAAAATAGTTAATTTAAAGCTTTCTCTAGGTTATTTTTTCCTCGGTTTTTTTAGTCAAATCTCTAATAAAATCATAGCTTATATTTGTTCCTTCTATTGTAACTACATCAGAAACATCCATCTTTGTGAAACATACTGTGTACAAATTTTCCTTGAAAGATGTTTCGTCAGAAACAACAGTTATGTTGTATGCTATGCTAAAATCTCCTATATGTGGATCGGGTAGTTCTGAAATAGATGATATTCTTTTGTTTGTTTTTTCATATAAGCTTCCAACTTTATAATTTTCTTTAGCAGTGTCGAAGCTAAAGGTCATATTAATTGCGCTGTTAACAATAGGATAAACGCTGATATAGTTGTAGACGTCAGTAAACTCAAAACTATCATTTTCTTCGTACTGGGAAGAATAATGGACGTAATAACCGTTTTTAAAACCTAATTCTCTCTCAACATTAGATGCTTCTTCCATAGATCGTATGTTAGTTTCTGCTATTGACCAGTTCTTATTTTTTGGTAAATCAGGAAATTCTAAAGCCATTTTCTCAGGATCCTTCAAGGCGATTTTAGGTAGACCACAGATTCTTGACTCCTGAGGTTTATTTGTAAAATCATTGCAATTGTTATTGTCTATACAGGTCCTGTTCTGCATACCTATGTCTGATCCTGTTCTAAAACAATCAGACCAAACTGTACAATTCCAATCTACTGTGCATCCTATAGGAAGATCCTGGTTTGCTAGGAACTTTCCTGTTGGCTCCTGTGTACAGCCTGCAATAACAACAATTGACAGGATAGACAAAAACAGTATTTTTCTCATGCTTAAAATATGTACAGTAAATGTTTAAAAGTTTTTTGAGACGAGTTATTTTAACCTATAAGGTCATTTACAAAATAGATTTTAACTGCAAGGTTTTCTTTAGAATTCTTAAGAAAATAGAGTTAGTGTTAGAATAACTTAACTTATATAAATATCGAAGTTAATTTCTATTAAAAGATAGTAACAATCTATAAAAATACCTAAATGTAAATAATCACCTTGTTGAATGATTTTTATGTCAAATGATAAATTTGTTGCAGAAGAACTCTCAAAAAACCTGAAAGAAATATCTGTAGCAGAATTCTTTGAAAAAAATAGACATTTGCTAGGGTATGAGAACAGCACTAAGGCAATGCTTACCGTTATCAAAGAGTTAGTCGACAATAGTCTAGATGCTTGTGAAGAAGCAGGCATTTTGCCAACAGTTAGTATCTCGGTAAAACAAACAGCAGAAAGCAGATTCGTAATAAAGGCTGAAGACAATGGACCTGGAATAGTTGAAGAAAAGCTTCCTTTAGCTTTTGGTAAGTTGTTATATGGTTCTAAATTCCACAGATTAAAGCAATCCAGAGGAGTCCAAGGTCTAGGAGTTCACGGTGCGATAATGTATTCACAATTGACAACTGGTAAACCGACCAAGATAACTTCAAGCATAGGAAACCATTCTATCAGCACTATAGAACTTATGATCGATGTTACAAAGAACGAACCCCATATAATTTCCACGAAAAAAGAGAAGAACCCTGAAAAATGGCATGGAATTATAATTGAAATGGAAATTGAAGGAAGATATATAGAAAAAGGTCAATCAATATTAGAATATTTGAAAGAAACTGCAATAATGAACCCTTATGCAAAGGTATCTTACAATGGTCCTGGAGGAAAAATTACTTTTTCTCGTGCAGTTCATATTCTACCTAAACAGCCAAAAGAAATAAAACCTCATCCATATGGAGTAGAATTAGGAATTCTTATAAGAATGTCAAAGCAAACCAAAGCGAAAAACGTTGTCGGATTCTTAAAAACAGATTTTTCACGTGTAGGTAAGACATCTGCGTTGCAGATATGCAAGCTAGCTAACGTTAACTCGCACAGGAAACCGACTGATTTGACTCACGATGAACTAACAAAACTGCACAAAGCTATGCAGGAAGTGAAATTAGTATCTCCACCAACCAATTGTCTATCAATTTTAGAAGAAGATGCATTGGTTAAAGGTCTGAAAAAAGAAATTCAGGCAGAACAATTCCTAGCAATATCCAGACCACCTATGGTTTATAGAGGTCGACCATTCGCAATAGAAATAGCTCTAGCTTACGGTGGGAATCTTAATCCTAATCAAGAAGCAGAACTCTTAAGATTTGCAAATAAGGTTCCTCTTATGTATCATCAGAGCGATTGCGCAATCACAGAAGCTGTTAAAGAGGTTGACTGGAGAAGATATGGCCTGCAGCAACCAGGAGGATCATTGCCTGTTGGACCTTTGGTTATTTTGGTTCACTTCGCATCTGTCTGGGTTCCGTTCACGTCAGAAGGAAAGCAAGCAATAGCTTCATATCCTGACATAATAAAGGAAATTAAACTAGCTTTGCAGGATGCTGGAAGAGTTTTAAAGAAATATATTGCAGGGAAGAGGAATATCCATGAGATACAGATGAGAAAAAGTCTGTTTGAGAATTATATTCCTGAGGTTTCTGTGGCAATTTCAAAGATTTCCGATACACCTAAAGAAAAAATAATACAAGGCTTGGAAAAAATACTTAAAAAAGGTTTTAAAGAAATTATTATTGAGGAAGAAAACTTAGAAGGTGAAAAAGTAAATGAAAATGGAAACAAAGAAGAGCATTGAAAAGATGGGTAAGAAGCTTGTGAACGATATAAATAGCCAGAAGAATCCATCTATGGACGTGCCGATAAGGAATCTTTCTAATGTTTTTTTTGATCAAAAATCTAAACTAATAACTCTCGGGACTAATGTTTCTAAGAGATATTTCTTTAATGTTGCGCACGTTAGGAAATTCGTGCAGACAGTAGAAGCTGCTGCAACGTCTAAAGAATTGTTGGATGTTGATAAACACCTGAGCTTAAGAGAAGTCTTCTATAGAATCAAGAGAACTATACCGAATACAAACATAAATGTTGTTGATGAACAGGATGAATCGAACAAAGCAATAGAAGATTTGGAGTTAATAACCAACTGTTCCAGAGAGCAGCTGCACATTAATGCTAACAAGATGGGTTCAGTTGCTGGAAAGGTTGTTATAAAGGATAAAGGAGATCTTATTGACTGGTCTAAACTAGGTTCTGGTGGTTGGTCAGTACCTTCGAATGTTGAAGAGATAGAATTCAAGAAGGTAAATGCAAAGTTTGTTATATACATGGAAAAGGCAGCAGAGTGGGAAAGATTGCATGAAGATAGAGTTTGGGAAAAGTTAAATTGCATTATCATGTCATCTCAAGGACAAGCTACAAGAGGTGTGAGAAGATTATTGCAGAGATTACATACTGAACATAAATTACCTGTTTATGTTTTGGTAGACTTGGATCCCTGGGGAATTTATATTTATTCTGTTTTGAAGTTCGGAAGCATCTCCCTAGCACACATAAGCGAGAGTCTGGCCATACCTGATGCAAGATTCTTAGGATTGACACCCTATGACATCGAGGAATTTGACCTGAAAAAACATTTGATTAAATTCAAAGACGTTGATATTAAGAGGTTAGATGATTTGAACGGGTATGATTGGTTCAAAGACAAGAAAGTATGGTTAGAATTCTTCAAGAAGATGAAGGATCTGAAAGGAAAGGTGGAACTAGCAGCTTTATCATCTAAAGGAATCTCATTTATTTCTGACACTTACATACCAACCAAGATCAAGAAGAACGAATGGCTAGAGTAAGATTATTTTTTATCAAATTATTTTCATACAGACAGAGAATAACTATATTAAGTTTTTCTACTTTTTTCACTGAACAACACGTACGCTGTCCCATTATAAAAATTATTAGAAATAATCGTGATAATTCCGTTAGTCCTATTTATCATGATTGTCAAAAAAGTGTCAGTTGCAACCTTTCCATCTCCCAAATGTGATGCTTTTATAATAGGTATCTCATTATTCAATAGACTCACGTTTTCTTTTCCACCAAAATGACCATAAAATATCATGTCGAAATATTTATAATATTCGCTTACATTTTCTGTGGCTCTATTGAACACCTGCCCCATATCATAGCTGCCGTAAGGAACGAGGTGTTCGAACAAGAAATGGTAGTTTGTTTGGCTGTAATCCTGACTGGAAACCACAGAGTCTAAGAAGTCGGTCGTTGCTTGGTCATAGGTCACGTTGGATTGTTGCCATTGGTTAGCATCTTCGGCAACCAATCCGATGCCCGCGACTAGGATGTCGTCATATCTATTTTCCCAATTAAGTTGACCTATCATACTTTCATACAGTGACTTGTTAGCATCATGATTCCCTCTTACTTGCAACACCTGATTTTTTGAAGTTAGACTAAGTTGTGTGTAATTTTGGTATCTTGTCTGTTGCTTAGTGTCGTTCGACCACCAGCCGTCAGTCAAATCTCCTTGATTGATGATAAACCTAGTATTTATGCCATTTGTGACGTTAAAAATTTTCTGATATCTCTGAAATGAAGTAAGATTATCCGCACCAGAACCTGAGCTAGCGCTGCGTCCTATATGAGTATCGGAAATTGAAATGAAATCTACTCCTTCAAACGATGCATAGCATTGTTCATCTGTAGTATTGCAATTTAAGTTTGTTGGACACCCACATTGCGAACAGTTGTTTATTAGGCTACCGTCGTCACAGTATTGCGGTTTTATAAGAGAGCACTGACCAAACATTGTTCCATCTGAACAATTTTGGGTTCCATACTCTCTTTTTATTTCACCATCAGTTATAACTCTGCTCCATATCTTGACATCATCTATAGTTCCATTAAATGCTTTTCCTGAAGCTTCATAACCTATTTTAATATCGCCTACATTTTGGACTATTTTTCCTATGAAATTATTTTGAGATTTAAGATTTCCATCTACATATATCTTTATCTTATCATTCGCCTTGACAGTTCCAACGACGTGATGCCACATGTTAGAAGCAATGTTACTGCTATAAACATTGAACCAATAGCTACCATTTCCAACATAAAAAGTTGGGCTGTGACTTTGATTGTATCCCTCCCTTAAGAAGAATCCTCTTTTATTACCCCAATCAAGCCTCTGGACTATTTGGTTAGAACCTCCAGTAGATTGACTCGTTAAAGGATAAATCCAAGCAGAAACTGTCATCTCATCTGTTATGTTAAATACGTTCGAATCAGGAATTCTGACATAATCATTAACTCCATCAAAACTCAATGCTTTATCAATTTTGCCATTAGCCCAACTGGCTCCAACTATACTACCATCGTTTTCATTTCCAGAACTGTCCGAAACTATTAGATCGGAACCTTCGTCAAACTTCCAGTAGCCTATCAATCCAGAATTATTTAAGCATGTTCCAATCATCTGGCATATGTACCCATTAGAGCAACCGCAATTATAAGGTGCACCACAAAAGTTAATAAGAATGCCATTATCGCAATAATGTGGTTTGGTTGATGAACATTGACCATAAACTGTACCATCTGAGCATGTTGATTGAATATAAGCTGTGTCTATGTAAAGTTTATTCTCGCTAGAGTTATGCAACCAAGTATAGTCATTAAGTTGCGATAAAGAACTTACCTCTGTTGCGTTCGTCCCATTTATCAAAACTCTTTTTGGTTTGTTTGGACTATATATCTGAACAATTTGACTATAACCTGTGTCAACCGAAAAAGACAATTTATTTTGAGTCGAATCGCCGACTATGACATCAATTGCATCCTTCATATCTGAATTTATGCTTAAATGAGGTAGCTTGATATAGAAATTTGGAATAAAGAAGCTTGTTAAGTCATACTTTAGATCGTATATTCCTTGAGATACGGATAAATAGTAATTTCCATTTGCATCTGTAGTGTTGCTAAAAGAGTCTACTGATATAGTTGCATTTACAGAAACATTGTCTTTATCCACTAATTTTCCGTAAACCTTTACTTTATTTTCTTGAGAATACTCTTGAGCATAAAAATTCCTAGAAAGAAAGATACAAAATATTATAACTGAAATAAAAACCCATTTCTTCATAAAAAAATACTTTGAATTCTTAACATAAATAGAGATGTGTACAATTAACTAGCATTTTATTAAAATTATTCAAAACCATCAACTCTAACTAAAAACAACTTGATCTCAAAGCAACTTTATAGTCAATTCAATATTTGTTACTAATGGTTATTTTCATATAACAAGATGAATTATTATTTTTTGTCAAGAACAAAACACTTTAATTATATTGTTTTGCTAGAATTTAAAAATTTGTATTGAGAAATTCCTCAAAGAAAGTTTTATAAATTTACAAAAGATATTCTCGAAGGGTTCTTTTACTTCTCCTCCTTAGGAGGATAAAAATGTTAGAAAAATTGGTAGAAACTAGGGAGAGACAAAAACTAGCGACTACGGATGAGTTAGAAGCAGTTGCAAGAGTTGAAGCAGCTTTATTGAAAGGTGCGAGGGATTTCTTCATAAAACAAGGTTTCATAGAAGTAAACGCGCCTCATATAACCAAGGCCACGGGTTCGTGCGAGAACATAGACACGTTATTCACATTGGATTATTTCGGAAATCAAGGGTATCTCAGCCAGACACAACAGTTATATCTTGAAGTAATGATACCAAAACTGAAAAAGGTATGGTGCGTGGGACCAAGTTTCAGGGCAGAACCTTCAGCAGATAACAGACATCTAACAGAATTTCCTTTAGTAGAAATAGAATTCGAAGGAAATTTTGAAGAATTGTTAACATACATTGAAGGAACGATATGCAACATGGTGAAGGAAGTGCTGAAAGAGGAAAAAATACTCAAAAAAGTAGGAATAGATGTAGAGAGACTGAAAAAAGTCAAAGCTCCTTTCAAAAGAATAGAATACACTGAAGCAGTAGAGAAAGTTGGATTAGAATGGGGGAGCGATCTGAAGAGTGCGAACGAAAAAATGCTCGTAGAGACTTACGGAAATCAACCATTATTCATAACACACTTTCCAAAGGCAATAAAGTTCTTTAACATGAGAGAGAATGATTTCAGACCTGAGATAGTGAACAGCGCAGACTTAATCTTACCTATGAGTGGAGAAGCAGTTGGAGCAGCAGAAAGAGAACATAGATATGATAAACTTGTAGAAAGATTAGAAGATTCAGAAATGATGAAGAAATTGAAAGTTAGAGGCGGAGGAATGAAGGATTTTCAGTGGTATCTGGATTGCGTAAAGGAACATGGAATAAATTTGCATTCTGGATGCGGCATAGGTCTGAATAGAGTTACTCAGTTTGTCTTAGGAGCAGATGATATAAGAAAGTGCACAGTGTTTCCATTGAACTCAGAAACAATAATGTAAGATAAAAAAATCAGAAAAAAATGGATTTTGTTTAGAAATTTTTATTTTTAGAAAATTTTTTCAGAAAAGAAATTTTTATATATGAAAACAAGTTAATTTATTTAGGGACAAAACAAAATTTTGTTCTTTTTTAAGGAAAATGAGGTGCAGAAAATGGCTAAGAAAAAGAAAGCAAAGAGAAAATGATTTTAGTTATAGACCTGAGGTATCGATGAAGGTCGCTAATATTTTTATTTATTTTTCTTTTAACTTTATTCTAGTTCTAGATAGATATTTAAAATGTTTTGATAGTATAATTCTTTATCAGGGACGATAGCTCAGTCCGGGAGAGCGCACGGCTGAAGACCGTGGTGTCGCGTGAGGCTATTAGAGAAATTAATAACCCGCGAATTCAAATCACGCTCGTCCCACTTTCTTTTTTTTATATAGAAGCTTTAATCAATCCATCGAATAAGGGCGCAGGTTTCATAGGTCTTGACTTGAATTCTGGATGAGCTTGAGTGCCAACAAAGTACGGATGATTGGATAATTCCATGAATTCCATTAATACTCCATCAGGTGATTTGCCAGAAAACACTAAACCGTCTCTTTCTAATCTTCCAACATATTTTGGATTGACTTCCCATCTATGTCTATGCCTCTCTGAAACTTTTTCTTTACCGTAAAGTTTTCTTACCAAGGTTCCTTTCTTTAGAATAGCAGGATAAGCTCCTAATCTCATTGTTCCTCCGTATTCAGATTTTTTAATAATATCTCTTTGTTTTGGTATGAAATCTATAACAGGATGAGGGGTATCGGGATCAAGTTCGGTTGAATGTGCCTTCTCAAGACAACAGTTGTTCCTTGCGTGCTCTACGACAGCTAACTGCATTCCTAAGCAAATACCCAAGAATGGTATATCATTTTCTCTAGTGTAATTTATAGCATTAATTTTTCCTTCAATACCCCTATTTCCAAAACCTCCTGGTACAATTATTCCGTCGCAAGAATCCAAAACAGATAATTTAGATTTATTTCCTTCAAAATCGTCAGAATTAATTCCCATAACTTCAGGTTTCCTATCGTTGTTCCAAGCAGCATGCTTAACTGCCTCGATAACAGAGATGTAAGCGTCTGGTAAACTGAAATCACCTGTAGCAAAATATTTTCCTACTATTCCTATCTTTGTTTTGTCCTCTAGAGTTTTTGTTCTTTCTATAAACCTTCTCCAGTCTTCCAAGTTTGTTTTCTTAGGTTTAAGACCAAAAGTTTTTAAGACCTTATCTCCAAAATGCTGCTCTTCGAATAATAGAGGTAATTCATATTTGTTTTCCAAATCTGGATTGGATATTATGTTTTCCTTAGGAACGTTGCAAAAAGTAGAAATTTTTTCTTTTCTTTTGTCATCTACAGGCTGAGGGGCTCTGCACACTATGAAATCCGGTTGTATTCCCAACGCTCCCAACATTTGAACTGATTGTTGTGTAGGCTTGGTTTTCATTTCCCCCAAATGTGGCGGTACGGGGAGATAACTAACATGAACAAAAGTAACATTGTCACCCTCGTTCTTCATTAATCTTCCAGCTCTATAGAATATCTCATTTTGCTGTTCACCTACAGTTCCACCTATTTCTACTAAGGTGATATCTGGTTTTTCTTTTTCTGCAACTTGTCTTATTCTCTTTTTTACTTCGTTCGTAACATGAGGTATTGATTCCACTGTTCGTCCTAGAAAATCTCCCATTCTCTCCTTTCTTAAGACCTCATAAAGAACTTGACCGGAAGTTATGTTGTGATGTTTTGAAAGATTTTTATCTAAAAATCTTTCATAATTTCCTAAATCCAAGTCAGTTTCTCCGCCGTCCTCAGTAACCCAGACCTCTCCATGTTCTACAGGGTTCATAGTTCCTGCATCAACATTATAGTAGGGATCTATTTTTATTGCAGTAACATTATAACCTTTGGATTGCAGGTCTCTTCCAAGAGAAGCCATAGAAGTACCCTTACCTAGACCAGACATAACACCTCCTGTCACAAAGACAAAGTTAGAATTAGGTTTAGGTTTCATAAAACATCTATAGAATCTAAATTTTAAATATCTTTTATGTGCAAAAATAATCATTTTTTTAACCTTTAGAAACTAAATTTAATTATGTTTCTTAGAATAGTTCCTATAGGTGAATTTCCAAAGGATATTCTTGAAATAATTAAGAATGAACTAGAAAATTTGAACATAAAATGCAGGGTTATGCTTACACTGAGAATGCCTCAGGAAGCATTTAACAACTGGAGGAAACAGTACAATGCTGAAATAGTCATGAATTCCCTCTCCAATTCTTCAGAAGTGAAATTTATTGATAAGAGTATTCCTACCCTGTTATTGACTGAAGCAGATTTATATTATGGTGGTTTGAACTTTGTCTTTGGTTTAGAAGATCCTAATAAAAGCTGTGCAATCGTCTCTCTGGCAAGATTAAAAACAGAATTCTATGATGAAAGGCCTGATAAAAATTTATTAGAAGAGAGGGTTTTGAAAGAAATTATGCATGAAGTAGGACATTATATAGGTTTAGACCACTGCATCAACATCGGTTGCGTGATGAACTTTTCGCCTTCAGTCTACGATGTCGATAAAAAACAGAAAAGTTTTTGTGATAGCTGCAAGATTAGATTGATGGCTAGAGGTATAAATTTTGGATAAGATGTAAAAAATAACAAGAATTTTTAAATAGGATGAATATATAGTGTTTAATATGATAAAAGCAGAACTGCAAGAAGACAGGGTAATAATCTATGACAAGAGTGTAGCCAATGAAATATTCGAGAATGGATGGTTTGGAGATTTTCTAGAGAACAGATTAGAACTAGCCTTGGTAGAGGCTGCTTTTTTATCGGAAAGACAGAAAATCGAGATCATTAAAAGCAAGAAAAAGATATCCTTCCAAGAATTCTATAAATATTGCCTAAAGATTGATCCTAGGTTTCAAATAAGGTATGTTGTTTACAAAGATCTAAGAGAAAGAGGTTTGCCGGTTAGAACCGGTTTCAAATTCGGTTGTGATTTCAGAGTTTATGAAAGAGGAGTCAAGCCTATTAAAAAAGGTCCAAAAGCACCGCACGAACACACGAAATGGATAGTTTTTTGCGTTGCAGAAGACTATAGTTGCTCGTTCCAGGAACTTTCAAGAGCAGTTAGGTTAGCTCATAACATAAGAGCAAACATGCTCTGGGCGGTTATCGACAACGAGAATGATGTAACATTTTATCAAATTGCTTATATTAGTCCATAGGAGGTTTTTTAATGTTAGTAGAAGAGATAATGTCAAAAGATATTGTTTACGTTTCTCCTGAAGACAGCGTATCAAAACTTATTTCTTTGATAGAAAAACATTGTCTTCGTGAGATACTGGTAACAGATAATAAAAAATTAAAAGGAATTATTTATTCCAAGGATATAGCAAAGAAAGGTATTATTAATCCTTCTAAAAACAAAGTAAACAATCTTATGAGATTTCCACCGCACACGTTATCTCCTGACCAAGATGTCAATGAAGCTGCTAAATCAATTTTCAAGACAGGACTTAGAGCACTGCCTGTTGTTGAAAAAAACAAGGTTGTAGGAATAGTTTCTTTGCATGATATTGTAGATATGGCAACAAAAACGAAAAATTTCAGACAGACAAATGCAGAATCTATAATGATCTTACCAGAGGTTACAACAGGAGATACAGATATAGGTGCTGCAAGAATGCTCATGAGGGAGAAGAATATATCAAGAATACCCATCGTAGATAAGAACCAGAAACTTAGTGGTGTAATAACCATATTTGATCTGTTAAGAGCTGTTAAACCCAGAGAGAGAATGAGTTTCTATTCGATGGCAGCTGAAAAGGAAACGACAATGGGAATACCAATATCAACTGTGATGAACGATAATCCAACAAAGGTTAGTAGAAAAACATCATTAAGTGAAATAGTAAGTTTAATGAGAAAGGATGAAACGGACGGAGTAATTGTCACAGAAAATGATTTTCCTGTTGGAATAATTACTGAAAAGGATTTGTTAGAAGTTTACATATCTAGTCTAGAGCAAAAAGGAATATACTATCAAATAGTAGGTTTGGTTGATGAGGATGAGTTCATAGTTGCAACTGTTGATAGAATGATTAGAGATACGCTACAAAAATTGTCTAAGATGTATAACGTACAATCTTTCTTCTTGCATGTGAAAAGATATGATAAGACTGGAAAAATAAAATACTCGATAAGGACAAGATTGTTGACAGATAAAGGTATGTTCGTGAGCAAATCACATGAGTGGGACTTGAGGAGTGCGGTTGATAGGTCGCTAGAACACTTGCAACGTATAACTATCAAAAGAAAACAATTAAAAAACGATAAAAACAAAGAGATGTTAAGGTTTAAAAAACTAAATGAGTAATAATGTTTATTGGTGAATTAAATCCAAACCATCTGTGATCGCTGCAAACAATCTGTCAAAAAAGTCGGAAGACTAACCAATGTCAAATGGAAGGGTATCAACCTAAAACTTTGTAAGGTTTGCAGAAGGAAACTAAAGATTAGAGTCAGATAATTTCAACCATGTATCTTCCCAGTTCTCGAATTCTTTCTCACTAACGCCAGTACCTAATTTATGTCTAGGTCTAGCAGTTTCTCCGTATTCTTTTTTCAAATAAAAGCCGAACAGCAAACCGAAGGCTAGACCGAATAGATGTGAAGCATACGCAACGTTACCAGCAGGACTGAAGAAACCTAACAGGTCACCTGCTGCCCATAGAAATACAGCAATTATCATGGGTAGTGGTATTCCAATGCCAATGAAAACAGTCATTCTAGGTCTTAGAATGGCTAGTGCTCCCATGATTCCGTATATTGCTCCTGAAGCTCCTATTGATGAATTATAAAATAAAAGACTTCCCATACCAGCTATTACTCCTGAAATGAAAAATGTGATTAAAAACTTCTTTCCTCCAATCACTTTCTCTAATATTGAACCAAACATAGCCAGAGCAAACATGTTGAAGAATAAATGGTCAACGCCGCCGTGAAGAAATATATATGTTATAATAATCCAAGGTTTTGAAACGAATTCTGAACTTGTTAAAGCAAAGTCATCTGTTAGTGGTATAAATTGCTGAAATACCCATACGACTACACAGATTACAACTAACTGTATTGCAAACCATTTGTATTTCATACTAACTACCTGTAGAAGTGTAATTCAATCTAGTTCTTAAATCTTAATTATGGAGAGTTCTAGAATTATTCATATTCTATTGTTCCTGGAGGTTTGGGTGTTCCATCTACACAAACTTTACTGACATTACACTCTCTAATTATTTTACGTGCCATTGACCCGTAATCTATAAAAACAGGTTCCCATGTCATGGCATTTTTACATTTTCCAGCCCTTATACTAACAATATGCTGACCTTTGCCTCCACTTTTAATTTCATGCAAAACTCTTGAGATTGGAAATTCTTCAGGAACAACTTCTCCTATATGCCTTAGAACAATAGAATCTAATGGTCTCTCTGTTTTCAAAACCATGATTGGTCTACAGGTTCTCTTAAATATGCCACCTACATTTTCCATTCCCGTAGCTTTAGTTTCTAGAATACTGCATTCTGCTGAGTTTTTAGCTAAAAGACTATTAACATATTCATTCACTTCTTCAGTCATAGAACTGTATTCATTTATATCGGGGTCAATAGTTGCAGCAAAATATTGAAATGGTATTCTTTCTCCGGTTTTATAATCATAAAGGAAAGGCTTTCCATGTATTCTACTAAAATGTTTTTCTATTCCTCTTTCTACTATATCGTTTGCTCTCTTTTCTGTAAGCAGTTTTTCATCATCAATGCTTCCAGGAATTCTGATAGATAAACCTGGGCCAGGATATTCCATTCTGCATACTTCATTCTCAGACAATCCTAATGCAAGTCCAACTTTTCTAACTTCATCTTTAGAAAGTGTTGCTAAAGGTTCAATTTTCAATTCAAATGGATCATTACCAACATTGTGTTGCATTTTAAGTTTGCCAAATTTTACTCCTTTGTATTCTCCTCCTAGAGTTTCTGCTCTATCAGGTCCTATAGTACCGTCTGAACCTTTCTTAATACCACGCTTTTCCATCAATTTTGTAATCTCATCATTATAAGTTGCTTGAAATTGTTTTCTTTTTTCTTCATCATCATCAATATGAAAAGTATTTTTACGAAAATGCTCTCTTGCATTTACAACTTCAAAATTAGGTGCACCTTTGAATGATTTCGCAACCAATTTAGGCTCTTCAATCCCACCCATAGTTCTCATAAAAATTGTATCCATATGAAATGGGTAAAGTTTGGTTGGATCAATAGCTTTTGAAAATAATCTATATGTTATTCTGCTGTCAACGCCACCTGAAACAGGAATTATAAATCTGTCATCTGGTTTTACATTTTCTCTTATAAAACTAACTGCATCATCAATAAAACTATAGGCATCGCCTGTAAAAGGTTTTGAGAAACTGACAACCTCTGCCATACCTTCTAATTAGGTAGAAAAAATATATAAAACTGCTTCCAATTACCCTTGAACTACTTTGAACGCATCAACTGATTTATAATTTTTACTAAATCTTCTATCTTTACTCTATCCTGCTTTGCATTATCTCTGTATCTTATTGTAACAGTATCATTCTCTTTTGTGTCATAATCGATTGTAATGCAGAACGGTGTTCCTATCTCGTCCGCTCTGGCGTAACGTTTTCCAATAGATCCTCTATCATCATAGAATGCATCGAAATGCTTCTTGAGAATTTTGAAAACTTCTTCTGCTTTCTCCTGTAAACCATCTTTGTTTACCAACGGGAATACACCAATCGTGTATGGAGCTAAATCTGGAGGAAAGGCAAACCATTCCCAACCCCTTTCCTTATCATCCTTGTATGAATATAAGAGAATTCCGTAAATAGCTCTCTCGATGCCAAAGGATGGTTCAACGACATGCGGTATGACTTTTTTACCATCGTCAGTAGTTACTGCCAAATCGACTTTAGACTTCTCTATATGATTTTTCAGATCATAATCTGTTCTATAAGCATTGCCTACGACTTCTTTCCAACCAAAATCAAAGTTTATCTCCAAATCAAAATTACCTTTCGAATAGTGTGGCGTCTCTTCAGGAAGCATATGCCTAAACCTCAAGGCTTCAAACGGCAATCCTATTGACTGATAGAATTCAATTTCCTTAGCCAAGAAATAAGCCATGTGTTCATTCGGTACTATTCCTCTTTCTACAGCCTCTTTGACTGTCAGAGTAGTTTCCTTTTTATTTTCTTTCTGTGCTTCTCTAGTTAAGATCCTTATTTTTACATCTTCCACATCTCCAAACTTGGGATGCTTTGTTTCCTCAGGATTAAAGAACCATTCTATTTCTATTTGATTGAAAGCTCTGACTCTGACTATCCATTGTCTTGGCGATATCTCATTTCTAAAGGACATTCCAAGCTGTGATACACCAAAAGGAAGTTTTGCTCTTGTTGCAACCTGTATGTTTTTGAAATTAACGAAGATGCCCTGAGCAGTTTCAGGTCTTAGGTATGCTATCTCTTCTCCTGTTGGCGAGAGAAAAGTTTTTATCATAAGGTTGAATACTTTTACATCTGCTAGTTCTCCCTTGCACTTTGGACATCTTATGTTTTTTTCTCTGATTATCTTGGTCATCTCTTCAGGTTTCTTGCCTTCTACAAACTCCTTTGTTGTTTCTTCAATCAGATTGTCAGCTCTGTAAATGCTATTGCATTTTTTACACTGAGTGATTGGATCTATGAAACTGCTTAGATGACCTGATGCCTCAAAAACTTTTTCAGACTGAATCACGCTCGATTCTATCTCGTAGATATTATCTTCAGGTTTTATGAAAAGATTTCTCCATTTGTTGATTAGTTTTCTTTTGAGAAGCAGACCTACTGGTCCGTAGTCGAACATACCGCTGATGCCTCCATAAATCTCAGAGGACTGCCAGAAGAATCCTCTTCTCTTTGCCAAATCAATGAAACCCTTCTTTTCTTTTTCCATACTAACCATTAGTTAAAATAAGGTTTAAATCTTTATCCTGGTTCACTATAATTCATGAATTATAAAACAGGAGAAAAAGAGGATAGAGGTGTTTACCGTTCACCAGGACCAGGTAGATTGCCTGAAAGCAAACCAAGTACAAGTGGGGAGCGTGGCAGATGCGGTATTGTCCGTTTATCAGATCCTCCAGAAAAATCGAAGAAAAAGTGAATAAACCAAATTAATAAATAAATTCTCTGCAATATTTTTAGTATGAGCGATTCTATTTTTATAAACTCAGAAGCCCTGGAACAGACCTTCTTACCAAGACTGCTGCCTTACAGAGAAGAACAACACAAGTATATGGCAGAATGCATAAAGCCCTTATTCAATGGCAGAAACGGAACAAATCTCTTGGTTATGGGCTCGCCGGGTATAGGTAAGACAGCTTGTGTAAGGTTTATTATCAGAAAACTAATGGAAGAAACAGAAAACATAATGCCCATTTATATAAACTGCTGGAAGAGGGACACGAGCCCTAAGATAATAAATGAAATGGCAAGTTTATTGGACATAAAGACCTTGGAAAAACTATCTTCTGATGAATTGTTTGACAGAATAATAATAAGAATGAACAAGTATGATGGTGTAGTTTTTGCTTTCGATGAAATCGATAAGACTAAGGATTATGATTTTTTGTATAGGATTCTTGAAGACATCCCACACAAAACAATAATACTCATAACAAACATGAGTGAGTGGATAGCAAAATTAGATAGAAGACTAACTTCTAGACTATTGTTAGACACATTAGAATTCAGATCCTATAATTTCGAAGAGATAAGAGGGATTCTACATGAAAGACAGAAATATGCATTCATACCAGATGCTTGGGATTATGACGCCTTTGAAGTTATTATAAAGAAGACGTTCCATTCAAAGGACATAAGACACGGTCTGTTCTTGATGAAGAATGCAGGTGAGACAGCAGAGAATAGTAACGCTGACAAGATAGGAATCAAAGACGTAGAAAAAGCAATGGAAAAAATCGAAAAGATTTCTAAAGATATAGGTAGTTTTGTATAGTATACGTAATGTATTTTACAGTCTAATAACATTTTTTAAATGTTCGCCAACTAATTATTATCGATATAAATGGTAGAAATTGATCTTGAAAACTTATCATGGGATGATTGCGAGGTAGTAGATATACCAATGCCTGATGGCAGATTCGAAAAGACAATATTTCTCTATAATGTAAGAGGTTTGCCAAAAGGTGTGCAAGGTTTTACTGCATATCGCGGCAATCCTTTATTTCCTAACTATGACGTGATCGGTATAAACCACAAATTGACATATCCTCCTGTAAGTGATAAGAAAAAATATGTCAAAGATCATGAAACATTACACAAACAACATCCAGAGGCAGCAGCAGTTCTTGGTCCAGCAGGAGCAGAATACGCAACAAGGATGGCTTCAGATGCTGTGTATCACGCAAAAACAGGAGAATATGCAAACACAGCAGGAGATATGCTAGGTGAAGCTGACTACAATGCATACGCAAATAACTGTGCTGATTTCAATTAGATTTATATTTCTTAGATGTCAACATTCTTTAGGATATTACATGGGATGGAATCTGTTCCAATTTATTTAGAAGATTTCCCTAGTTCTAGAAATATTAATAAGCCTAAAGAAAGTTATCTATTAGTTAAGGGTGAGTAGATGCCAGAAGATAAAATGATCGTAACACCGTGGGAAGTTAAGGGTAAGATAGATTATGATAAGATTGTAAAGGATTTCGGGTTGAGTCTGATAGATGAAAAGCTATTGAAAAGATTAGAAAAATACCTAAAGGATAATTTCTTCTTAAGAAGGAAGATATTCTTTGCTCATAGAGACTTGGATTTTGTCTTGAATGAATTAGAAAAAGGCAACAAGTTCTATTTGTACAACGGAAGAGGACCTTCTGGTCATACTCAATTAGGTCATATGCTTCCTTTCATGTTTACAAAGCAGCTACAAGACGCATTTAATGTTAAATATTATATACAGTTAACTGATGATGAAAAATTCTTGTTCAAGGAAAATCTTAGCGTTGAGGACGTTGAGAAATTCACATATGAAAATTCTCTAGATTTAATAGCATTAGGTTTTGATGTTGAGAAGACAAAGATAATATCTGATTTAAAATATGCTAAATCAATGTATAGACAAGCAATAAAAGTTGCTAAGAAACTCACGTTCTCGACTGTAAAAGCTGTTTTTGGTTTTACCAATGATACAAATGTTGGATCAATATTCTTTACAAGTATGCAGTCTGTCCCAGCATTTATAGAATCTGTGAACCAGAAGAAGAATGTTCCTTGTCTGATACCTCATGCAGTTGATCAAGATCCTCATTTTAGAATAGCCAGAGACATATTACCTAAACTTGGCTATTATAAACCAGCTTCCATTCAATGCAAGTTCTTACCTAGCTTAGGAAAGGGAGGAAAGATGTCTGCTAGTGAACCAGAAACTGCTATATATACAGTAGACACAGCAAAAGATGTAGAAAGAAAGGTCATGAAAGCGTTCACAGGTGGAAGAGACACTATAGAAGAACAAAAAAAGCTCGGTGGTGAACCTGATGTATGTTCCGTATATCAGTATTTCTATCTTTTATTTGAACCTGATGATGCAAAACTTAAGGAAAGATATGAAAAATGTAAGAAAGGAAAGATTATGTGCGGCGAATGTAAGAAGGAACTTGCACAAAGAATCAACAAATTCTTAGCTGAACACCAGAAGAAGAGAGAAGCTGCAAAAAAAGTTATTGATAAGTTCATGCTGGAAGATTGATATGTACATGTTAACTGATGAAGGAAAAGAATATCTAAAAAATGGTTTGCCAGAAAAACAGTTGTTGAAGTTTATAGGCAATGAAAAACCGATGGGAGAGGCTATGAAATTTCCTAAATCACAGATAGCAATAGGTTGGGCAAGAAAAAATGGTTGGATTTCTATAGAGAATGGCCTTGTTAAATTAACTGAGATTGGCGACAAGGCATTGAAGGATAAGAATGAGATAGAAAAGGCTCTGGAGAACACGGAGAAAGCAGAGCCGGAAGTTTTGAAAATTCTGATTAGCAGGAATCTTGTTAAGGAATCAAAGGAGACTGAAGAAAAGGTAGAGAAAACTTCTTTCTGGCAGAAAATATTTTCTAGAGAGAAAAAAGTAGAGAAAGTTATAGAGAGTATTGGAGAAATAGCACAACTAACTCCAGAAATGATAAAAACTGGAACATGGAAAAATAAAAAATTTAGATTATATGATGTGAATGCTCCAGCTCCAATAGTCTATGCTGGAAAAAAACAACCATTCATACAGTTCGTCGAGAACGTTAGGGAGAAACTGATAGGCTTAGGGTTCCAGGAGATGAAAGGCCCTTTAGTTGAGGAGACATTCTGGAATTGTGATGCATTATTCACACCGCAGGATCATCCATCAAAAGATATTCATGATTTATTCTATTTGAAAAATCCAACCACAGGAATTCTGCCTGACGAAAACATGGTTGCGAAGGTTAAGGCGACCCATGAAGGCGGATGGATTACTGAGAGCACTGGTTGGGGTGGAACATGGAGTAAGGAAGTAGCGTCAAAACTTATAATGAGGTCTCACACAACACCTGTTTCAGCAAGAACTCTGTTTGAAAATGGCGATAAGCCTGGAAAATATTTTACCATTGATAGGAATTTCAGGCCTGATGTCATAGATGCACAGCATTTGATGGAGTTCTATCAATGCGAAGGCATAGTTGTTGGAGAAAACCTGACACTCAGGCACTTGTTCGGATTCTTCAAAGAGATAGCAAATATGATAGGAATAAAAGAAATAAAGTTCCAGCCTGCCTACTTCCCATTCACCGAACCTTCTGTCCAATGCTTTGTCAAACATCCCAGATTAGGTTGGATAGAATCAATGCCAGGAGGAATGTTTAGACCAGAATTGTTAAAGCCATTAGGAATAGAGAAGTCACAGGTTTTAGCATGGGGTATAGGTATAAACAGATTGGCAATGGTTGCACTTGATGTAGATGATATAAGAATGCTATTTTCGGATGACTTGGAATGGTTAAGGAATAAGGAGATTGTTATGTTATGAAAAATATTAACAATGCACTCTTTATTCAGGGAATAAATGCTTTCATTGGAGGAAGCTTGGAGATTCTGCTACCTTTACTGCTAATCGAAAAGAACATTAGGATTGAGTATATAGGTTTGATATTTGCCTTAGGACCTTTGGTTTTTCAGACGAGCAGGGTTATATTTGCAATTCTATCTGACTTTTTCGGCAGGAAGAAATTCTTTATACTAAACAGTATAGTAACTCCTATCAGCACTCTGATATATTATATTGCTAGCTCTCCTCTAGTCTACGCCTTCGGAAAAGTTTTGGACGATTCAAGTAGCGCTTTGCTTTGGTCGGTAAACAGAGCCTTTTTCCTAGAGCAGGACGAGCACAAAAAGAAAAATCTAGTCCACATGAGAACCGTTAATAGTATCTCAACAGCACTCGGCAGGTTTGTCATAGGCTTTCTGATCGTCTATATATTATTTTACAACGCGCTGTTGCTATTGGTCTTGATGGGAATCTTAATAATACCGTTTTCTTTATCAATAAAAGAACAGAAAAAGAGAAGGTTCAAGATCTCAGAAATAAAGAAAATAATAAACATAAAAAATAAGAGTAAAAGCTTCAAAAAAATCCTGTTCTATTTCACTTTCTTGGGGTTGTCTGACGGGATAATATTTGGCGGTTATGTTGTTCCAGTGTTCCTGAGTTCTAAGAGCTTTAGTCCAGAAATTATAGGTCTGCTGCTTGGTTTACAGCTGTTCGTGTGCGGTGTAAGCGGTTATTTTATGAAAAAGTTAAAAATGAAGCATCTCTTGTTTTGGGGGGTGACCTCTTTCTCTATTTTTACGCTGTCATTGATTTTTCTAGAGAGCTATCTATTGGCGATAGTCGTTAGCATTTTATTGGGCATAGCATTGGGATTGGTCTACATAACCCATGAGTTTATTTTTTCACATATAGTAAAAAAAGAGTCTTATGCTGTTGATGTGGCACTGCTTCTTATAGGGTTTCATGTAGGAAGGGGCATCAGTCAGGCAGCTTCAGGATTCATGATACCTTTATACGGATACGCGAGTGTGTTTTTATTTTCAATCGTGACATTCATAATATATTCAGTAGGATTATACAGAATTTTTAAAGATGTTTAGTGATGCTATGACAAAACTAAATCAGATCGTCAAGTTTTTGAACAAGGAACTGAAAGTCAAAGGTATAAAAGATATTTCAAGAAATGGTTTGCAGGTCAGAGCATCTGAAAACATAAATAAAGTTGGTCTTGCGACAGATGCATGCATAGATGTTTTCAAGAAGGCGAAGAGATTAGGATGCGATTTGGTCGTCGTCCATCATGGATTGTTCTGGAAAAAACACAAGGATGTTTCGAACATAACTAAGAATAGAGTGAAGTTTCTCAAGAAGAATAAGATATCTGTCTACGCCGTGCACTTGCCTTTGGATATACATAAAAAATATGGAAATAATGTTAAACTTCTTGAGATGATAGGCGTCAAACCAAAAGAACTGTTTGCTAAGGTTGGCTATCTAGGTTACTTGGATAAACCTAGAAATGTCATCTCAATAAAAAAAGAATTGGAGAGAAAATTAAAAACAAAATGCAAGATCATCAAGTTTGGCAAGACTAATGTTAGAAAAATAGCTGTTGTCTCAGGATACGGAGCTCCGGATGTTCTTGAGGCAATAAAGAAGAATGTTGATCTATTTATCACTGGTGAAACTTCTCATAGTTATTATGATGATGCAGAGGAAGGAAAAATAAACATGATATTCGCAGGACATTATAAGACTGAGATATTAGGTGTGAAATCAATAGGAGATTTGTTAAAAGAAAAATTCAAATTAAAAAATGTCTTCATTGATTCACCGACGGGGTTATAATATGGTTGTAATAGAAATAAGTAAAAACGATTTGTTGAATCTTATTGGAAAAGAATTGTCAGAACAAGAGTTAGAGGAAACCGTGTTCTTGATGAAGATCGAAGCAAAGTTTGATGGAGATAAAATTGAATGCGAACTGAACCCTGACAGACCTGACATGTTCTCTGTGGAAGGCATTGCCAGAAGTGTCAAAGGCCTTCTAGGAATAGAAACTGGAATTAAAACATGTTCAATAGAAGATTCGAAAATAGTTTTGAAAAAGGAGAAGGCTGACGTAAGGCCATACATAGCCTGCGGAATAATAAAGGATGTTGTTCTTTCCGATTATTTGGTTAAGAGTTTGATGCAGGTTCAGGAGAAACTGCATATGACTATAGGGAGAAATAGGAAGAAGGTGGCGATAGGTGTGCATGATTTCGATAAAATAGTTCCTCCATTGCTCTACACCGATGTCAACGATGAAAAATTCGTTCCGTTAAACATGACTGAGGAGATGAACATAAAGGATATTTTAGAAAAGCATCCAAAGGGAATAGATTATGCGCATTTGGTAAAAGATATTTATCCGATGCTTTATGATAAACAAGGAGTCATAAGTTTTCCGCCAATAATAAATTCTGAGAGAACAAAAGTCAGAGAAGATACAAAGAATCTATTCATCGATGTTACTGGAACGGATGAGAAGGCAGTGAACCAGGCATTGAACATTCTGGTTTGCAATGTCATTGAAAGATGTGGTAACATATCCAGTGTTAAAGTCAGTGGTAAATCAACACCACAACTAGATCCTATAGAACTAACAGTGAATGTGGATGATATGGATAAGATTCTTGGTATTGGATTGAATGAGAATCAGATAACTGAAACATTAGAGAAGATGAGATATTCTGCTAAGAAGATGAAGGGCGGAAAAATACTGGTAGGCATACCTGCTTACCGCTCGGACATACTCCATTGGGTAGATATTGCAGAAGATGTTGCTATCGGCTACGGTTACAATAACATCGAACCGATACTGCCAAAGATAGCAACAATCGGAGGAGAGTCACAGCTAGAGAAGTTATCTAGGAAAGTAAGGGAGTTGATGATAGGTCTAGGTTTTCAGGAGATTCTAAGCTTTGTTCTGACAAACAGAGAGAATAACTTCATTAAGATGAACACGGATGGTGAGAACGTTGAAATAATAAATCCTGTTTCTAGCGAGTATAATATTTGTAGGACATGGTTGTTGCCTGGCATGATGAAGATATTATCTTCAAACAAGCACAGGAATTATCCACAGAAGATATTCGAGATAGGAGACGTTGTATCGTTAGATGAAAGTAAGGAAACAAAAACTAATCAAACGAGGAAGTTGACCGGCGTCGTATCCTATGATAATGCAAACCTGACAGAAATGAAATCAATTATTGAGACAGTATTAAGTTCACTGAATCATAAATATGAGATAAAAGATTATAATCATCCGAGTTTTATAGAATCAAGATGCGGTAAGATAATTATTGATGGCAAGGAGATAGGATTTTTCGGCGAGATACATCCGCAAATATTAGAAAATTGGAAAATAGAAAAGCCTGTTATTGCCTTTGAGATAGAAGTTGATTAAATGGATGCATTGTTTCATTTCGTATTCCCGATGATCGCTGCTCTGGCAGCTAGAATAAAGATAAAACATCCGGCAAGGACGATCCTGCTGCTTGCTTCTCTAACTGTTCTATTGGATCTAGACCATTTCATAGGTTTGGAAAGATACCTGCTCCATAACATTTTCATAGCTTTTCTAATTCCTCTGATACTATTGTATTTAGCATTCCACTTTAGATTGGATAGGTATAAGAAGGGTTTCTTATTTCTTTTGTTAATATTCCTATCAAGCCATGTTTTATTGGATTTATTCAACTGGTATCCTGGCACTGGCATTGAATTAGAAATAAACAAGGGAGGAGTTGCACTCTTCTATCCTTTTAGCGCTACGAAATATTCTATAGATTTTAGCATTATAATTCCTCTAACTAATACTTCAATGAATCATATGGTAGAAGGTTATGTGGTATCCTCAATAGGTTTTGGAATACTGATTTATTTCCTAGCCATCCTGATACCATGCATATTCCTAGAGGATATTATTATTTTATCTGAGAGGAAACATGAAAAACTTAGAAAGGCTGCAAGAGAATTCTTGAATAAAACATTAAAAGATTGATTATCGTAGCCAGAAAACTAGTCTATCAAACCAGCCCTTTTCTTCTTCAATTTCTTCGACAAACTTTTCGCCTGATATTCTTGCTGCTAGTTTTTTGAATGCTATTGAGGATCTGGCATTGGGTTTGTGATGAACAACAGGGCTCCTGTTCTTTATTGATTTAGGAACTGAAGAGTCTTCCGGCACTATGGTTAATATCGGATAATTAAGCATTGATCTGATTTCTGATACTGGCATCTCGTGCTTTTTGCCTCTGAATCTGTTTAGGACGACACCTAGAATCTTTGTATTATTTTCCTCTGCTATCTTTATTGTTTTCAATGCATCGGTTACAGCAGGCAGATCAGGATTGGTTACTATTAATAATTCGTCAGCCAATCTCATAGCAGTCAATGCCTCTCTACCTAAACCCGCAGCAGAGTCAACTATTATTATGTCTGCCCTGCCTAGAAGATTTATCAAGACGCGCTGCAGTTTTTCTATGTTCGTGTCTTTAACTGCTTCGGCTGACAAGGAAGCTGGTATAACTTTCATACCGCTCGGATGTTCGTATATCGCAGCCTCTACTGGTATTTTTCTCTTTAAAACATCATGCAGAGTTATCGGATAGAATGGTATGCCTAAATGCAAACTCAGGTTAGGTGTGGTGACGTTTGCATCCAGAACGATTACATTCTTACCTCTTTTAACTAGAGCTGCTCCGAGATTCGACACGGTCGTGGTCTTGCCTACTCCGCCCTTACCGGAAACAACAGATATTATCCTGGTCATATAGAGAATAGTTTGTTTAACAAGAATAAAAATAATGAGGTTTTACCACTCTTGGTGGTAAATAAGACTTATGGCTCGCCTAGACAATCTTTTTTAAATGCCCTATAAGAGAAAATGTAAAGCCTGCAAGAAAGAGATATGGCAAGTGGAGTTAATCAAGGTTTCTGATTATTGGCTGTGTTTGGAATGTTTGGTAAAAATTTTGAGAGAGAAATCGAAATGAGGTTATAAATTCTGATTTTTATATAATTTTAGTATGTGTAAGGCGTTATACAAAAAGCTAATCTGTGCTTTTAGTTTAGAGGACTATAAGGATAAAATAAGTAAATTGCCAGAACCAAATAAAAAAATATTTATAGAATCTTATTTTAAAATATTGGGTCAGTTGGTTTATGGTTTAAATTGGATAGATTTAACAGTTGTTATACTTTTCTCAACATTTATTTTTGGATATAATATAATGAGAAATATTTATGATATTATTGCCTTTTGTTTATTTTTTACTTTAGTTATAGTAATATTTAGAAGACAGTATAATTCAGATATTAAAGAAGATTTAGATGAATTAATAAAAATTTTAGAAAAAAATCAAAAAAAAAGAAAAAAGACAACTATAAAATAGGGGATTAGCATGAAGCATAAAATGAGTAAATGTATTGAATGCGGAAGTAAAGACCTAACTATAGCTAAAAAGAACTTTAGTTTCAATAGAAACAATCCTAGCACAATAAAAATAAACAATCAGAAATGCATAGAATGCAAGAACTGTGGAGAGATATATTTTGATGAAAAGCAATCTGATGAGATGGCCAAGAAAATTGATAAGAAAATAAAATCTTAAATCCTGACTTTTCTATATCTTGATTATGAAGGAAGGAACTTTTATAAACATACGCAAACTAGCAGCGCTAGATATCGCTCTCCACGGCCAATTACCGATCACAATCGAATTCATCTTCGGCGTGTTTGGTATAGCGACAATAGGCATACTAACTTTGTCTGGCAACCTGATCCTTGGAGTATACTTGATGTTTACTGCCTTCAACTATGTCCCAATCTTGATATACTCTTTCCTAATCGGAAAAAATGCCAAGAAAGAGGCGAGGGTTGAAATGTCAAATCCTAAAAGATACGTACCCAAGTACAACTTTCAACAGTTGATTATATTCATTCCTCTTGCGATAGTCATTCTCTCAATTCTACAAGAATTCCAGAAACACTAACCGTACCTTGTTATCTTCATGAAAAATACAACGAGATAACCCATTAAAAATTAAAGTTAACTACTTGAGAAAACAAAAATACTAACATGAAATTATTTCTAATATCCGCTGACATTGGTATACCGCAGGAAACAACAGAAGACTTTCTAAAGTTTCTAAAGAAGAATCCGAAGGATACAAGCGTCTGCTTTATTCCCACGGCAGCAAATCATCCAACGATAGACGATTGGTTCGTAAAGAGGGATAGGGACAGGCTTGAAGAGATGGGATTCAAGATGTCTGATGTCGACCTGAAGAAGGAAAATGAAATTTCATTAAGCAAGAAGCTGGATGATTTTGACATGGTCTTTGTAACAGGAGGAAATACCTTTTATCTGCTAGAGCAGATCAGAAACAGCGGGTTTGATAAAGCAATCAGAAAGTTCTTAAACAAAGGCGGCATTTACGTGGGTGCAAGTGCTGGGAGTTTGATTGCTGGTCTGAATATTGAACCTGCAGGGTGGCGACATCCTGAAAGGAACACATCTAACCTGAAGGATCTAACCGGCATGAAGCTTGTCCCGTTCGTGATTTCGGCTCATACAGACGATAAGAACATAGATTTGATTAGAAAATGTGCATCAAAAGTAAGTTATCCTGTGGTGGCATTAACAGATAAGCAGGCAATTTTGGTGGAGAATGATAAGCGAAGAATTGTAGGCGTTGGCGAGAAACATATTTTTAATATGTCAAAAGATTTGTTATAGTTGTTAACTGGTGTTATTTTCATATAAGCCGAGAAATTAGCGGCAAGTCCAGATTTAAAAAATTCCTTTTACGTATAAGATTCTTTGCTTCTCATGCTCAGAAAATCCTTTATGATTTTTGCCTTATGCTCCCTGTTGGTCTCTAGATAAGACTTCATTTCAGCTTCGAGCGTGAAGCACGGAACCTTTATCTCGTCAATCGAAACTTTTGTAGTCATTCCAGCTATCATTTTGCCAGCATATGTGTTATCTTCATCTCCTCCAAAGAAATGAACCTTAACACCATTGATATATGCCTCCACATCCCATGCGGGCTCTCCGGAAAGAGTTTTCATCTCCCTCACAGAGGATGCTGAATAGTCGGAAAAAAGCGCTCTTACCTTTTCCAGATCCTTGTGTTGGATTAATACGTCAAGGTCGTGTGGTTCCACTTGAATTCCCTGGAGTTGCATGTTTACGCTTCCGGCCAGGCACCACAATATGCCGCTCCCGTCAAGTCTAGAAAATACAGTTCGTACGGCATCCTTTATTCTCCCTTCCATAAAAGAAATAGTAGAACATATTAATTTAACCCTTTAGTTGGGAACTGTTTATCAGATTTTTTTAAATTCTTTACAAACTACACCATTATTAGATAACTTCCAACAAGTATCAAAATTACAGCCATTGATTTAAACAATAAAGATGTTTTATTGATTTCTTCTTTTAATATTTTTGGTTTGCGTACAGTTAAGATTATTGTGAACATGAAAACAATTAGAGGTTGAATAGACATTAAAGCTGTAACCAATGAAACTTTACCTATAGACGTTGCAATAAAAAGAAATATATAACCAACCCAAGAAAGTAAGTCTGCTATTAAAACAATTAGCAAGGTCTTTTTATCAATTTCTAACATGTGCTTGATAAAGTTCTTTCTTATTTTAGAAGGTATTAGCAAAAGAAAAGCTCCTAATAAATCTCCAACTAGAGACCAGGAGAAAAATGACCAATAGTCTATGTTGTTTAAGGCATATTTTGTTAAAACTTTCATTGAAGCTGTACCAAAAGCATAAAATAATATTAATACTATTGCAATTGATATTGTAAATTTTTTACCCATTTTTTTATACGAAATGAGGAAAGCGCTTAAAACCAAGAGTGCAATACCTAAATATTTTTCTGTACTTAAAAATTCTTGTAAAAATATCGAAGATAAAATTGTTACAAATATGGGAAATGTATACATCAAAGAAATTATTCTTGACGCTTCCTCTTTCATCATAGCCTTATTGTAAATGACATAAAGAAATGCGAAAGATATACCATAAAAAATTGCCAAAAGGGATGAAAAATCAAAAGTTAGATTCAGCAAAAATGGAAGAAATATCAACGGTATTATGCCAAGCATCATGGCTATTATATTGTAAGAAAATGGGTCTCTTAGTTTCTTAGTTAGAATATACTTGTCAAAAATATTGCATATTGCAAATGCTATTGGAGCTAATAGTGCAAAAACGAACCATTCCATTTAGTCACAATTATAATTTACAAATCCAACATAAAAACCTATGGAAAAAAGTGTCTTGGACGAAGCATACTAAAATGGTCAAAGCCCACAACCATCATTTAAATCCTGATTTTACATAAAATCTTCTAATCATTTCTTATTAATAAAAAATTAATGAAGAACTAGAATCTTCTTCTTTGTGGTACGTGTTTTCTGTAGCAATCTCTACAATATACAGGTTTACCTTCCGTTGGTTTAAAAGGAACTTCACATTCCTTTCCACAATCAGCACAAACTGCTTTGTGCATTTCTCTTTTGAAGATATCTACTTTTTTCTCTTCTGAAACTTTAGATTCTTCAATACCTTCTTCTGTTTTTTCTTCATTAACTTCTTCTTCTGTCATTTTTTTCACCAAACACTCTTTTATTTCTTTCCTTTCTCTTTTTCCCAGTCATTTTTTTGCCTTATTTTATAATGTAATGAAGTTCAACAATATATAAGATTATGTTTTTTATGGGATTTGGTGGTAATCCTTAAATCCTAAATTTCCTATATGTTTAGTATGGCTGATATCTGGGAACAAGTTGCTCCACAACAAAGGCTGGCTGAACTTCTAAAATTATTAGAGGAACTGAAAGAAAAGGAAGAGAAACAGGAAAATCGGGAAAATGCTCAGGATAAAAAATTTGGGGACAGAGACATTCAATTAGCAGACCTTATACAAATTCTAGGTAAGCATATGTTGGAATTAGAGAGAAGAGTTACAGAATTGGAAAAGAAAAATAACCCTTAAATCCTAGTTTTTCTATATGATTAGCATGGCAAAAAAGAAGTATAATGATTCAAAGATGAGCACGAAAGAATACAGGAATATGAGGGTATCAAATCGCCAAGGATTATCAAGAAAGAGAAAAACGAATGAATGAAATTGAACTTAAATATCTAAAGAAGAAATAACCCTTAAATCTTGACTTTTCTATTATGATTAGAAAAAGTAACTAATTTAAATATTATGATTTAATAATTCATAGTGATACGATGACAATAAGTACATATAAAAGTAGAAGGAAACCTACTGGCGGATTAAGAAAGAAACAGAGAAAAAAGAAGAAGAGAGATTTCGGAAGCGACTTTTTTCCTATAAAAATCGGAGAAAGAAGAAAGAAGGTTGTAAGAGGTCTGTCTAAGTTCAACAAGCAGAGATTGCTTCAGATAGACAAGGCTAATGTTTTTGACTCATCTACAGGTAAAGCACAGGTAACAAAGATATTGCACGTTAAAGAGAATCCTGCCAACCCACACTTTGTCAGAATGGGTGTTGTAACCAAAGGAGCTATTATTGAAACTGAGATAGGGTTGGCTAAAGTCGTTTCTAGACCCGGACAGCACGGCGTTGTAAACGCAATAAAAATTGAAGAAAAGAAGTAAAGATATTTTTGTGAAGGTAATGACAACAGTTGAAAAATATCCATTAGAGAAAAGAAAAATAATTAAAAAAACTGTCAAAGCCACATTTTTCATGTATATATTATTTCTTATCGGCCCACTTTGGGCAAACTTGCTCCTGTGGAATTTGTATCAGACCCCACTCATTATTTTAGATATACTCTTCCTTCTCTTTCCATTAATAGATTGGATATACCAAAGAGAATATTACAAAAAGTATTTTTATGACATAAGAAATGATTTTCTAGTCATCAAAAAAGGGGTAATTACACCAACTGAAACCATACTTCCTTATGACAAGTTGCAGGACGTGTATGTAGACCAAGACATCTTTGACAGAGCTTTCAAGCTGTATGATGTTCATGTTTCAACTGCGACTGTGATGTCTGGCATTCAGGCTCATATAGATGGAGTGAACAAGGAAAATGGCCAACTATTTCGGGAAATGATATTAAAGAATATTCAATCTCACCATAAAAAGTGAAAGTCATGCCTGAATCTCAGAAAGTTTACAAGCCAAATATTGCAAAAGGTATGGTTTCTATCTTGCTGGCTACTATTCTTATATTTTTTATGTTCGTTCTTCCTTTTTTAGGTTTTATTCTTATTCTTCATGGTATTCTTCAAGTCCTTGCTGCTTTAGCTTTATTCCTTTTTTTAGCAATTCCACTTTCTTTAGCTTACATGAGCTTTAAAGTGCAATCATACGAACTCAGGAATGACGGAGTGTTTGTGAGGAAAGGAATATTTTCCAAAACCCAGGCACTACTTCTTTATTCAGAAGTTCAGGACGTTCAAGAGTCTCAAGGCATTATGGAAAATATTTTAGGCATAGGAAGCCTACGCATAACTACTATGTCTCAGAGTTTTCCAATAGTGCTTGTTGCTCTGGATAAACCTGAACTAGATGAGATGAGGGATTTTATTCTAAACAGGGCAAGCAAATCAAATAAAAAAGTAAAAATAGTAGAAATTTCTAAAGTTAAGGAAGATTTGCCTGAAAAACCATTTTACGAGATTCATCCTTTAAAGAAGGGTTTAGTTTCAATGACAATTATCACTTTTATTGTGGCATTGTTTGCCATTCCTTTGTCTCTAATTTTAGGTGCACCTTTTATTTTTTTGGAAGTCATGATAATAATAATATTCACATTTATTTTTTTCATAATTTTAGTATCCACCTCTATAGCTCAGATTTCCTTCAGGCTCAAAGTTTCAGGAAAATCTATCATAATTGGTAGCGAATTTCTGAGTAGAAATTTCATTAACTTGCCTTATGACAAAGTTCAAGACGTCGGCTTAGCTAGAGGTTTGTTTGACAGACTTCTACGCATGGCTACTATTACAATAGAAACCGGAGAAGCATTTGCACCAACCACAGGAGGTAAATCAAAAATACCTCTTAATTCCATATCAGACCTTTATGAGGAAGATGCTTTTGATTTGAGAAGAATTGTTCTAACTAAAAGCGGAATTGAAGATTTGAAAACCTACAACTTAAGGGATAAATTCCCATTAGAGAATATAAAACCTTTGAAAAAATCTGTTAGCGCCACTTTTTGGCTGTTTGTCGTTATCGGAGTTTTAACTATTATAGTCTATCCTCTTAATTTATATTGGGGAGGAATTCTTACTTTACTTCTCTTAGTATTACCGATTATAGTTTTCATAGTTAAAATTGTTTACGAAATTTTCTATTTCAAAAGCTACTATTATTCTGATAATAGTGAAATATTGGTTTTGAGAAAAGGTGTACTCACAATCACAGAGGTGACAGTGCCCTATGAAAAGATCCAGAATATTTTTGTTAATCGTGACATGTTTGACAGGGTTTTTGGCCTGTATGATGTCCATCTTTCTACAGTTGGTAAAATATCACAGATGGAGTTGCACATTGATGGAATTTCCAAGAAAAACTCAGAGGACCTGAAAACTTTATTGTCGCGTCGAGTCCATTGATAAATAATATTATTCATATCTTAAGGCTTCTACAGGTTGTAAGCGCGCTGCTCTTCTTGCAGGCAATAAACCTGACAATGCACCAATGAGTACAGAGAATCCTATAGAAAACAAAATCAAGTTAGGTGAGATAACAGCTATAGACGATCCTCCTCCAAAGCCTCTAGCTCCACCGCCTCCTAAAAGTCTAACTCCTAGTTCAGAGACTATGCCTGATGCAATGAAGCCCAAGAAAATACCCATCAATCCTCCTATAAGACCCATAATTGATGATTCTGTTAAATACAAAAGAGTTACTTCAGAGTTCGTGGTTCCTAATGCTTTTAAAACTCCTATTTGTCTAGTTCTTTCCAAGACAGACATGAACATAGTGTTTGCTATGCCTATAGCTCCTACAAGCAGAGATATTGCAGCTATGCCTGTGAGAAACAAACTTAATGTGTTTGTGACAGTTGATATTGTCTGTTGAAGTGATTGAGAAGACATGATTGAAAAATCTTTTGTGTTCTCTGTGACATGTCTCAGAATTAATAATTTTTGGTCGATAGCATTTGAAGTAGTATTAACCAATGACGGGTCTGCTACCTTGACTTGTATAGATGTGAATTGATTCGCAATCACATTCTCAATGACAGTTCTGGCTGCACTTACTGGCATGAATATGGTGTTATCAGTTCCGCCACCACCAAAACCACCGCCAGATTCTTGTAGTATACCAACTATTTTAAACGACTTACCCCCAACATTTATTTGCGTGTTCACCAGCAATTTTTCTTTGAATACATTGTTTGCAACACCATAACCAATCATAATAGAGTTAGTATCGCTCTGAGTCAAAAATCTTCCAGAGTCTAAACTGGATGCCGTCATTTCTTTCCATGCTATTGGATCAATCCCTTGAACTGACAAGGAAGCAGTTTCCGATAGATATACAACGTCAACTCTACCAGAAACTATACCATTCACGTATTGAACACCGGGAACTGCCTTTATGGTTTGAACATCCTTGATGGTTAGATTTTGAGTTTTTGTTGATGTTGCTCTCTGATTAAATTCTCCAAATCCAAAGGCTCTGCTGGATCCAGGAGAAATTGTTATTATATCTGCACCTAGGCCGCCTAATTGGCTAGATATGACTTGCTGTGTACCGCTTCCTATTGATATTATTGCAACCACTGCGGCAACGCCGATGATCACTCCTAATATAGTAAGCCAGCTTCTGAGTCCTCTGTGCACAAGATTATTTAATGAAAATTTTACAATATCATTAAATTTCATTTCTTTTTCCTCGTTCTAATTTTAATTAATACTACTATTACTGTTATCCCTGCGGCACCGATTATAATGTACAAGATGCCATTACTAAAGGTTTGTGTCTGTGTTCTTTGAGCGAATCGGCTTGTTATATTACCGAATTCATTACTGAATCCAAAGTCATACAGAACATTCTTCTGAACTGTTCTTCTTATGCCTAGTGTATCTGTGTAAGAAACTTCAACAGTAAGAATATTTGTTGGAATAGAGGTGTTAGAACTTCTTATAGCAAATATCTGGAAAGTTGCGAGAGTGTAATCTCCAGCGTTTAGATTGCCCAAAATAGTAGCAGAGGTTCCATTCACCCTAAAGTTCTGTTGTTGAGGAATTCTCACAATAACAGAGGATGCCGTGTTAGCTCCTATGTTTGCTATTGCTAAAGTTGTCGAATCTTGTGTAATTACATCAAAATCTGTTCGTGAGTTTGATACCGAAACATTGTACGTCTGAACGCTATTGTCATTGCCGTAAGAATATCTTATTTTTATTTCATTTTCTCCTTCAATAGCATCTTTGTCTACTTTTAATTTATATTTTACCAAAAATGCGTTATCTCCTCTCTGCATTGCTGCAATTGTTCCGAGATCTTTTTTGGCACTCACACCAGGGTCCAAGGAGAATGGATATTGAGGCAATAATTCGAAGGTTACATTTTCTGCGTTTTTTGTTCCCCAGTTTTCTATTTTAAATAGCAAATTAACATATTCTCCTGTCACAGCTGACGTTGGGTTCTGATTCACGAAAGTTGTTTTCAAATAAACCATATCGGTATAGACAAGGCCTGACGTTGTATTGTAAAAGCCTGAAACGCTTTCTCCTATAACTGAATTCAATAAAATACTTACTAGTACAACTGTATACAATATTTTTTTCATTTTTTATCACTCCTTATTATTTCGCCATCTTTTATTCTGATTATTCTTTTAGCATGTGATGCGATATTCTGATCATGAGTTATGACGACGACGGTTTTTCCATCTTCATTAAGTTTTACAAGTGTTTTCATTATTTCGTCTCCTGATTTGGAATCCAAATTACCTGTCGGTTCGTCTGCAAGAATTATTGAAGGATCGTTTGCTAGAGCTCTTGCCAGTGCAACTCTTTGTCTCTCCCCTCCAGATAGTTGAGATGGCAGGTGTTCTGCCCTTCCTTCAAGCCCAACAATCTTTAACAAGTTCAAGGCTCTTTCTTTTCTCTCCTTTTTACTCTTCCCTATTATTATCATTGGCAATTCTACATTCTCTAAAGCATTCAGAGTAGGATACAAATTAAAGGTTTGAAAAACAAAGCCTATTTCCTTTCCCCTTAGTCTTGCCAACTTAGAATCGTTTAGCTTAGAGATATCAACTCCATTAAGAATTATTTTTCCATAAGAAGGTCTGTCCAAGCATCCTATTAGATGAAGCATTGTAGATTTTCCTGAACCGCTCGGACCCATTATTGCTAAGAACTCATTTCTATCTATCTCTAAATCTACTCTCTTCAGAGCTTGAACTTTAACTTCGTCCATCTGATAAACCTTTCCTACATCCTTTAATTTTATTATAGCTTCGTTCATACTATTTCACTTCTATTAAAGCGTCTAGAAAGATTACCTGAAAAATTATCTGGACCAAAACCAAAAGGTCTAATAATTCTGAAAGTAATCAAAATATAAAACAATATCATACCTATTATAATACCTATTACTATTCCTATCAACAAATATTTTGTTCGATCTTTCATAATTTCACGTCCTAAAATTATTTTTCATTGTTTTACTTATCAACTAAATTATTTAAATCTAATATGCATGTCTACCGATTTCAAGTAAATTTATAAAGTTCGAAACAGCATATTAAACTATTCTGAAACAACCTGAAACATGTAACAAGGTGAAACAATGGAAAAAACATACAAAAAATATGTCTTGATAATGATTTTATGTTTTTTATTTGGAGGCTACTCATTAATACTTTACTTGATGCAGGTCTATTCTATTCTTTGGCAAACAGAAACAGTGATAGGGATTAGGAGGGAAGGAGATATTTTTCCTGCGCCTATTTTTCCACCCGAATCAAAAGAAGAAAACAATTCAAACAGAACCAATATTTCTATGCCTAGAAGAAATTTTATTATTGCAAGCCCATCTTCATTATTGTTCTCTCCATTTTCTATAGCATATTTGATTATGGGTATAATTTCTTTGCTAGCAGGTTTTGCTATCTGGAATCTGATCAGAGAAAAAGAAATAAAGACCACTAAAAAAGCTATGCTAGATGTATTCCTATTACCAGAAGAAAAGAAAGTTTTAAGCGACATCGAAAAATATGGTGGGACACTTACACAAAGTGAGATATCTAAGAACACTGGCTTTTCAAGGGTGAAAGTTCACAGAATTGTAAGGAACTTAGAAAGAAAGAATCTGATAATAAAACAACAGTATGGAATGACTAACAAGATAGTGTTGAAGAAATAAGAAAGGGTTTTAAAAGTCGAAAATAAATAGAAATATAATAAAACTGTGAATTTTATGAGCGTTATAGAAACAAAGAACTTGACAAAAAAATACAAGGAATTGATTGCTGTAGACGATCTCAACCTTAAGGTTGAAGAGGGCGAGATATTCGGTTTGCTCGGACCAAACGGAGCTGGAAAAACAACCACTCTCCTAATGCTGACTACACTAAAACAACCAACATCAGGAACTGCAAAGGTAAACAAATTTGATATCATAAAACAACCGGATAAAGTCAGAAAGTCTATTGGAATAGTTTTTCAGGATCCAAGTTCTGATGACATACTCACAGGTTACGAGAACTTGAAACTTCATGGATGGCTCTACGATATGCCAGATGATTTGAGAGAAAGAAGGATAAAGGAAGTCCTTGAGCTTGTAGACCTTACAGATAGAAAAAATGATTTGGTCAAGAAATATTCTGGTGGCATGAGAAGACGATTGGAGATAGCAAGGGGCCTGATGCATCATCCAAAGGTTTTGTTTTTAGACGAGCCCACCTTAGGTTTGGATCCTCAATCAAGAGAATATATTTGGAATTATATAGAAAAATTGGCAAAGGAAGAAAAAATAACCATCATAATTACAACCCATTACATGGATGAGGCTGATAAACTTTGTGACAGGCTCGCAATAATAGATCATGGAAAGATTGTTGTTTTGGGAACACCGAAAGAATTAAAGAAGAACTTAGGTGGCGATATAATTAGATTGAAGGCAAAGAATCTTGATATCGAGATGCTTGAAAAATTGAAATATGTTAAGAAGGTTGATAGATGTGACAGCGAAGTTTGTTTAACTGTTAAGGACGCTGACAAACACTTGCAAGAAATTTTGAAAAAAGTTGGAAAGGTAGATTCTGTTGAGATTCGTTCTCCAACTTTAGATGACGTTTTCTTGCATTATACAGGAAGAGCAATAAGGGAAGATTCGCCTGAGGGTGGATGGGCTGAAAGAGCCATGAACCTGAGGTCGAGAAGATGAGCGAGTTAAAAGGAATATATGCTTTGTGGTATAGAGAATTCAAAGTTTTCCAAAGAGAGAGATCTAGAATAATCTCATCAGTGGTAAACCCGTTGTTATGGCTTCTCATAATTGGTGGCGGATTAGGCTCTGCTATTTCATTTGGTGGAATAAACTACCAAACCTTCATTTATCCTGGTGTATTAATTCAGACATCTCTATTCTCTTCTGTTTTCTTTGGAGTCTACATTGTATGGGATAAAAAGATAGACTTCCTTAAAGAAGTCTTGGTAGCTCCCATGTCGAGAACTTCGGTTTTCATAGGCAAGGTAATAGGAGGTTCAACAGATACGATTATTCAAACTTCCTTATTACTTATAATAGGATATATTTTTGTATATAGTGGAATAATGACTGGGCTCAACTTCAACATTACCTCTATTTTAATAACATTAGCATTTTTACTCGTAACAATAGCCGGAATGGTTAGTGTTGGTCTTATAATAGGATCTCAAATGGAGAGTCCAGAAGGATTCCAATTGATAGGAAGCTTTCTAATATTTCCATTGTTCTTTCTTTCAGGAGCTCTTTTCCCGATAAATAACTTACCGCCTTGGTTGGCTCCATTCGTATTCGTTAATCCTATAACCTATTCTATCGACGGTCTAAGAGGAGTCCTGATAGGAATTAACCAGTTTAATATTGCTTTAGATTTCTCATTGATAAGCCTATTCTCCATAATAATGTTTCTAATCGGATCCTATGCTTTCAAGAAAATGAAAATATAAACATTTAATTTTGTTAAGGATTTATAATTTCTTATCGAATTTGTTTTATGATGTTGTCAGAGTCATTCTATAAAGGTGAGGCTTTCATTAATTCTCAAGAAGCAGCTCTGATTAAGTTCAAGAGAAAGTATGGAAAAAATTTTTCTAGAAGGTTGGTAAAAGAATCCTTAAATCTTGGAGCAAAGGAGGGAAAACTGTGTGATTATGGAGAGGAGCCAGAACAGTTTTTAATCTTTCCGTTTAGGTATGGCATAGAAATGAACTTAAGATATGAACCTAAGATATCAATAGATTTTTTCAGCAGAAAGAACGAATCGAGCTTTACAAGCATCAATCCCAAGTACGTGGGGGAATCAAGTTTCATGAGAGGATGCGCTATAAGGGTTTTGAGAAATCTTTACAGAGAGTTGAAAATCACTAAAGATACTAACCACGATTTCGTCGAGACTAAATTAGACTCGTGGCTCTAGAACTTATACCCTAACTTTTCGAATATCTCCCTCATCAGTAAACTATCAATCTCTAGTATCGGACTCTCGGAGATTATTGTTATATCGAATTTTCTTTTGAGAATTTCTTTTGCATAGTCTATAAAATCTGGTCCAGCTTCCTTCATAGGAACATGATTCTTCTCGTTGCCTCTGCCTATGCCGACCAGAGAGTATTTTATTCCTGAAAAATGAGAATGTATTTTTTTCAAATTCAAAACCTCTAATTTATCAAAGATTTTTTTATAATCTACCTGACCACCATGCAATGCATACAAATGGGCTGCATCCAAGTATGGTATCACGTGCTTTACTTTCTTGCAAACATTTATTATCTCATCCAAAGTTCCCCAAGACTTTTGCTTACCCATAGTTTCTAATCCAAAATCAATATCCCATCCATTGTTGTCTATTCTTTCTGATATCTCTTTGCAAGCTTCCAAGACCATTTGATTTGCTCTTTCCTTGTCTTTACCATAATAACCTGCGTGGACAGCAACTACAGTTGCACCCATCGCAACCCCTCTTTCTAAAGAATCTATTATTCTTCTCTTGCTATCTTTTATTATTTTCTCAGTTTCGCTGGCTAGATTCACGAAATAAGGAACATGAATTGAAAGCTCAACATCCAAATTTTTCGCAACTTTGCCAACTTCTTTAGCAGTTCCTAAAGACATGTGTATGCCGTGGGTGAAAGAAATTTCCATTGCTGACAATCCTAGTTCTGCTACCTTCTTAACACCTTCTATTGAAGAATCACAATCGCAAGAAATAGGAATGCCGGATGGACCTAAATGAATCTTCATTTAATCATTTTATTTGATTTCTATTTCATTTTTTTCAGTGTCATAAACTCCAAATGTGCACTTTCCACTGATTCCACTATGAATCTCACCTGGATTCGCTAAAAGCGTTTTACCGATCTTCTCTACATTTGAGATATGAGTATGACCATGAAAAACTGCATCATACCTTCCAGTCCTAGCCAGACCTTCTGCAAATTGGTTATTATGGCAAACAGCAATCTTTCTTTTGTCCAAATCTATTTCTAGTAAATCCTTTTCTAGGGTGATATTTTTGTACTTCTTATTTGCCAAATCAGTTATCTCCTTTTGAGCGCCATCAACATTGCCAAAAACAGCATATA